>Ga0315904_10005248_pt1 | contig 18066 bp, 13 predicted proteins | sample LakEriMetagenome_6_FD_203529 | JGI IMG/M metagenome (GOLD analysis project Ga0315904, IMG submission 203529) | Freshwater fungal communities from buoy surface, Lake Erie, Ohio, United States - Buoy 12 MA120 | ecosystem: Environmental > Aquatic > Freshwater > Lake | place: USA: Lake Erie, Ohio...
ATGCTCCCGCAGGCCATTTCCCGACGACACCCCTTCGACTCCCCCGGTCTGCCATGAGTGGTTCCCCCATCGAAGCGATTGATGTCCATGCCCATTATGGGCGTTACAGCCGGCGCGACGGCGGGTTGGTGACCGGGTTCATGTCGGCAACCGCCGACGAAGTGGTCGCCCGGGCCGGGCGGTTTGGCATCACCCTCTCGATCGCCTCACCCCTGGAGGCACTGCTCCCCCGGGGAGGAGGAGATCCGGTCGCCGGGAACCTCGACGCCGCCGCCGTTGCCGCCCGCCTGCCGGCCCTCCGGCAGTACGTGGTGATCGATCCCCGACTTCCCGAGACCTTCGCCCAGGCTGAGGCCATGCTGGCAGAACCGGGTTGCGTGGGCATCAAGATCCACCCCGAGGAACATGTCTACCCGGTCGCCCAATTCGGTGGCCCGGTGTTCGAATTCGCCGCCCGGCACCGGGCGGTGATCCTGGCGCACACCAGCGAGCAGAACAGTCTCTGCAGTGACCTGGTCCCGTTTGCCGACCAGTTTCCCGAGGTGACGCTGATTCTCGCGCACATCGGCAATGGCTGGGATGGCGACTACGGCCACCAGGTGCGCGGGGTGCTGGCGAGCCGGCACGGCAACGTGGTGGCCGACACCTCGAGTGCCCGCTCGATCACTCCCCATCTCATCGAATGGGCCGTGCGCGAAGTGGGTGCCGAGCGGGTGCTCTTCGGGACCGACAGTCCGCTCTACCACTGCGGCATGCAGCGGGCGCGCATCGACCAGGCCGACCTGTCGGACGACCAGAAACGCCTGATCCTCCGCGACAACGCCCTGCGGATCTTCCGCGGGAAGCTCGGCTGAGGTCGAACGCCCCTCGCGCTTTGCCTCCCGCTCAGTCTCGCGGGAGAAACTGCAGCGAAAACAACTGTGCCTGCCTTACGACGATCCGCAGGCGAACCACCTCTCCCTGCCACCGCCGGACGTCGGCACCCGACTTCCAGTGCACGGTGTGCGCCAGGTGATCTCCCGCCAGGGGCGCGCAGTCCGCGAGAGCGTGACCGGGAAGCACGCGCCCAGCGGTGTCCTGCATTTCCACCCGGATGTCTCCCCCCGCTTCCGTCACCCCATTCAACACCAGGCGGTCGCCGTGAAAGACCAACGGCCGGGTTTGCAACTCGGCCGGTTCCGCCCCGGCCTGCAGTGAGACAAAGCGGTCGCGGGGCAGCCGGGCGAGGCCGATTCCCCAACTCCGCTTTGGCTGGAAGAGACCTGCCGTTCCATGCCGCTCATTCGCCCCCCCGTAATAAACCCAATGCCCGTCATCGCGGGTGACAATCCAGTTGGCCGGAAGAATGAGGTCTTTGTCCCACGCTCCGTCGCCCCCACGCTCGACGAACGGCATTCCCCGTTGAATCCACTGCAGGTCCCAGTGGACGGCATCGCGGCTGGTGGCGATGTAGTAGTTGAGCACGTCGCGCTCGTGCCGTTTCTGGTGATCGGTCTCCCGCCCCTCGCGGAAGTCATTCGGCCATTCGTAGACCGAGAAGAGGCCGAAGTGAATGCCGTGATGCATCCAGTCGGTCATCGTGTAGATTTGCCGGCGGTGATGTTCTTCGGGGCCCTGCTGGTCGAACTGCCATTCGTGCACGGTCTGCCAGTCGGTGGGGCGGGCCTTCACATCGCGGTTGACCATCATTCGCATGCCGCGAATTTCGCCCGGACCACCCCCTGTGCCGTAGTCGGTGCGGGTGAAAAGCCGATACACCCGCGCCGCATCATCCCAGACGAGGCAATTCGTGAAGTCGGCCGCCCGCCCGGTGACTGGCTTCCCCCCGTTGTAGGGGATCCAGTGGATCCCGTCGGCCGAGTGGGCGAGACAGGCCCCGTTGGTCTCCCCGGGCTGTGCCCCGTCGTAGCCAATCTTGTAGCGGTGGGCGGGGTCGGGTTCGTGGGCATCCAGCGTGACGACACTGTTGTAGTCCCCATTCGATTGCAGCCCCTGCAGTTCCTGCACGAAGTCGAAATTCACGCCATCGACCGACTCGCTGTAGCCATAGCGCATGTGCCGGTGAACCGCCGAGCCCTCCAGTGCCGTCCCCTCGGGCAACCCGGGAAAGACCCGGCTCCAGAGACGAAAGACGCGCCGCTGGGCATCGTAGAGCGGGCTGGCATAAACCGAGGCGAGCAGTGGTTGCCGCGTCCCGTCGGCACGGCGCTGCCAGACCCGGATCGGCAGCCCCCCCTCGGCCTTGCGGGCTGGCTGCAGGACCCGTTCCAGCCCCGGCCGCGATGCGATCAACCAGTCGTCGACCAGCAACTGCACCCGGGAGCCAATCTCCCGGGGAGCGTCGGTGGCGAGGCAGTGGGATTCACCGGGAACCACCCTCTCCTTCGCAGGGATGGCCCCGATCAGCAACAGCAGCCGGAACAGCCACCGGCGGGACGCGACGGTACAACCACGCGACAGACTCATGGAGTGGTTCCTGGGGGGGAGGACGATTCCACGATGCGATTTCCCGGGGTTGCGATCAGGTTTGCCGGGGGGCCGAATCGGTGTCACGCTGCGTGCGATACTCGGGGGCGACCACTCCCAGGGGGCGTTCGTCATCGCTGAAGGTCATGGCATGCAACCGGGCCCGGGTGAGATGGAACTTGAGGCGGACTTCCTGTCCCACCAGCCCGCGAAGATCGAGGCGTTCTTGCCAGAGAACCGGGTGATTGAGCGCATCGCCGCGAATCTCGCGGGTCTCGGCCAGCGAGTACCCGGGAAGTGGCTGCCAGTCTCGCGACAGAACTTCAACCCGCAGCGATCCCTGGTTCCACGTGCTGGCGTTCAGGAAGAGACGGGGATGAGTGACCCGCATTGGGCGGGTGAGGACCCGGCACGGTTCCGCCTCGGGAGCCGACTCCAGCGAGGCGTAGCGGTCGCGCGGGAAGGTCGCGAGCGCCACCCCTCCGCCAAAGTCACGCGAGACCCCCTCGTCGAGGTCATGCGGGTAGTTCAGTGCGGCGTAGTAGAGATGGGCGATGTCATCCACAATGATTGCCCGGGGCTGCGAACAGGCCATCGCCATGAAGTCGTAGTAGCCCAGCGGGCCGTGCGGGACGAACGGCTCTCCCCGGCAGACCCGGGTGAAGTGGATCCCGTCGCGACTGGTCGCCAGGTGGATGTTGATGGGCTGCGGACGACGCAGGTAGAAGACGCTGAACAGTCCGACCCACGACTGTCCCACCCGCTGGCAGCCCATCTGGTACAGCTCGGTGTCGGCCGGATCGTCGGGATCCATGGCGGCAATGAACCGGTGATCGGTCCAGTGCCGCAGGTCTTCACTCTCGGCCCGGGCGTACGACCGGTTGTAGCGGTCGACGGGGGGCCGTTCGCAGTCGGCCTGGGTGGCGATCATCCGCTCGCTGAACTCGGGAATGATCCGGCGGTAGATGACCCAGCGATTGCGCTCGTCGTCGAACACGAGGTCCATCAGGCAGTCATCGCCATTCCCGGCCACGTCGTGGGGCGTCTGCCAGAAGGGGGTGGCGGCACACGACCAGTGGATCCCATCGGGGGAGGTGACGATGTGGGCTCCGCGGCGGTGATCCTGCACGATGGCCAGGGCGACATACGTTTCGGAAGGATCGCGGGGATGCGGATGGCGGTTGACTCCCCAGAAAAACGCCTTCTTCCCCTGGGGGGCCGCAGGGCGCGTGGGGTGAACGAACTGCGGCGGACCATACTCACGGCGGGTCACCTGCCGGGTGACGAGGTCACTGGCAAAGACGATGTTGTGATCGCGGCGTCCATCAACCTCGAAGGGGCCCGTCTCGGGGCGATCCCAGTGAACCCCGTCGCGGGAGGTGTAATAGAGGATCCAGGCGGCGTTCCCGCCGACAAAACCACTCCGGGTATCGCTGCCACCGCGGGCCCACATCTTGAACAGCTTCTCGTCGGGATCGTACAGCGTCGTGTACGGTTCGATGTAGGTCCCCTCGCACCATCGTTCGGGGCGAATCACCGGATTGCGCACATGCTTGCGGGGGGGATGCAGCCGGCGGGTGACCCCGGGCGACGCCTCGATCCACTCATTGTCGAGGAACAACTCGGTGATCGATGCCGGTCGGGGGGCGGCAGCCCGTTCTTCATTCGCGAATGACGCCCCGGGTTGGGCGGCTGATCCCAATACCCCCAGGCCGGCCGCCTGCAGGAAGGTGCGACGACTCGTGTCCATGCGATGGCCTCCCCCGGAAAGACAGATGCACGCTGCCAAGGCCTCCACGCTTGCCGGGAGGCTGAACGCGATTCTAATCATCCCGCCACCCGGGCAGCATCCTGCGCGACAGCCAGCATGCGACCTCGGCCGGTGCCGCATTGGGGGATCATGCAGGATCCCGAGAGCCGCAATGGCGTCTCCATCCCCCCGGGAGGTCTTCCTCGACAGGGTGCCCGGGTCCCCTGGCGCATTTGGCGGGGGACGGACTGCCGCGCGGCGGGAGGGCCGGTCAGCGGGTGGCGATGGCCGAGTCGATGACGTCGTTCGCCCGGCGGGCCACCTGCCGCCACGACTGGGTCTCAGCCCAGTCGCGAATGGCCGTCCGGTCAAACTTCATCTCGAGTGCCCGGTCAAACCCCTCGGCAATCGTGGCGACTTCGCGATCCTTGAGCAGGATGCCCAACCCGGGATGCTGCATCAGTTCGGGCATCGAACCGGTCGGGGCCGAGATCACCGGCACGCCACACGCGAGGGCCTCCATGGGGGCATTTGGCGAACCCTCATAGGCCGAGAGGACGGCGAAGTAGTCGGCTGCGTTGTAGCAGTGATGCACCTCGTCATGCCGTTTTTCGCCCAGCAACCGCACATGCTCGGCCATCCCGGTCCGGTCGATGGTCTCCTGAATCTGGCGAGAAAAATCGCCATTGAACCGCCCCAGTCCCCCCGCCACGACATACATCGCATCGGGATGCTTCTGGTGAATGCGGGAGAGGGCTTCAATCGCCAGGTGAAAACCTTTCCGCTCGATCAGGTAGCCGACTCCCAGGATGATCCGGCGATCGAGCGGCAAGCCCAGGCGACGGCGAGCCTCGGCCTGGTCCTCCGGTTGAAAGGCGTCGGTATCGACTCCGTTGGAGATGACTGTGATCTTGGCCGGGTCAGCTCCCAGTTCAACCATCTTCCGTGCGAGCTCTTCACTCAGGGCGATCAAGCGGGTGGCCTTCTGCAGGGCCCACGAGATTTGCCGACGGGGAACCGGGTACTTCGGGAATTCCATCAGGTCCACCCCCCGGGCGGTGATCACGAGGGGAACGCCAAACTCTTCGGCCAAGTGCGCCCCGACAACCCCATCGGGGAACACAAAGTGCGAATCCACGACGTTAAACGGAAACTCACGGTACAGGCGACGGACACGCCCCCGAATGCCGTGGTACATGAGTCGGGACGTGAACCGCCCATTGGTCTTGGGCAGCATGAGGTAGCGGGGCCGGTCCACCTGCAGGCCATCGACCACATCCTGTCGCGGAATCTGGGAGTTGGGATACCAGCGGGGATGAATCTTGAGGGGGGGGAAATAGGCAGTGGGGGAAACCACCCGCAGATCACATCGACCCAGGGCGGCCACCGACCGCATCCGCTCCTTGACGAAGACACCCAGGATGGGATCGACCACCGAGGGAAAGGTTGAGGCGAGCACCAGGACTTTCGGACGAGGAACGACCTCGCCGGGCAATCCCGGCGATCTGGTGGCGTTGGACAGGACGGAAGTCATCGCAGATCCGATGCAGCGAGTGCTGCAGGAAGAGAGGGAGGGAATGCCGCTCGCAACAGGCAAAACCCCATTTCCAGCGCTGGGATCAGAATCAACCACGCACTGGACGTCACGTAGCGACTCTATCGCCGTTACGGAGGGGGTGTCAACGGTTGCTCCCAAATGTGCGGAACCAGCCGACCGATCGTTGAGACCGACGAACGGTCTCTTCAGCCTCCGAAATCGTTCTCCATTCACCTCGATTTTTTACGAGGAAAAAAATTGGACGGCAGAAATTTTGGCAATGGGCCAGACTGCTCCCGCCGGACAAATCCAACCCCGGGGGCTCACCAGGAAGTATCGACTGATCGAATCGGCAGTCACCGTCATCCAGACATCGCGGACCCAAAACATGACCCCGATTGGGCTCCGAATGTCGAAGGGACGGCGACTGCTGACCGAACTGGATGAAGGGAAGAGCCTGCTCGCCGGCCGACCTCGCGACCAATGAGTCTGGAGTCGCCCGGTTGGAACTGCGGCAACTGCGGGGAGGGTTGTGAATGCTGCCCGGGACCATGCCAGGATGGCAAGACTCCCGAGCGGGATCGGTCAGCGGATCGCAGTGCCCCCCGCCCGGAGCGGCTGCGGGCACGACAACGAGGTCAACGACAAAGTCTCTCTCGGACGGCTCACGCAGCACCCGCCGGGTGCCGCGAACCATCCGTCATTGGCCCATTTTCCAGCCCGGAATCGCGGCAGCCTGCCGAATCCAGTCGGTCAACTGGACCGTATCGAATGGTTCCTGGTCGGAGAGATGCACGTACCGCACCTCGCCACTCGCACTGCTGACAGGCGGCAGCGGCCGCAACTCGGATCCCTTGAAAAAGTTCAGCTTGAGATACCGGGTGTAGGCATGCACGCCAAGGAACCAGCCTCCCCCGTCCACCCCGTAAAATGGCGAATTCCACTTCACCGCTTTCTGGACTCCGGGAACGACCTGGGTGATGAGCTGGTCGAGCTGTTCGGCCAGATCCCGCTTCCACCCCGTGAGGGCGGCGATGTAGGCCTGGACAGGAGTGTCCCCCTCTCCCTTGGCAATCTGAGGGTTGCCCCCGGCCAGCAACCGCACCCCCTTTGAGGAAGAGCGGGGGGGAGTCCTGGAGGCGGTCCGCTTCTTCCCCGCCGCGACTTTGCCAGGGGCCGCCGTCTTCGAAGTCGACTTTTGCACTCTCGTCGTTTTGGTGGTCGTGTTCGTGGTCGCGGCCATGCCCCGGGACGGACTGGGTTTCGGAGCTGCCGACCCCCTGGCTTTCGCAGCTTTGGGCTGGGCCTGTGGAGTGGACTTGGCGTTTGGTGACACCGTTTTGCGGGTCGGACGTTTTCCGGTCATGGCGGCGACAGGGGGGACAGAGGGGGGACCAGTATTCTCTGTCACCCAGGGGCGACACGCCAATCGCTGGTCGTCGGAACGTGGGGACGTTCTCCCGGCGCGTTGATCACGCCCCAGGCGCTGTATTCACGATAGCACAACGTCGCCCACGGTGGTGCGGTGGCGCGTTCCGCACGAGCCGAGGGCTCACGCCGTTCGCGAATCCCCGGGGAAGGGAGGGGGAGAGATCGCCAGGCCGGGCGGGAGGTCATGGAGACAACCGAGCCGGGGGGCGATGGCGAGGAACGCCTGGTCCACATCGTGCTCGGCGGCCGCGTACTCGGCGGGGCGGTCGACCTCGACGTAGTTCCCCGAGACGCGCATCGCCTCCCACAGCAGGGTCTTCAACTGCTGGCAGCGGGTCTTCCCCTGGAAGAAGAAATCGGTGAAATAGGTGCGGGTCCCACGGGTGAGGGCGTTGCAATCGTCGGGGGCCAGCAAGACGCCCCGGATCTTCATTCGGGCGAGCCCCCCCTGGAGATCGTGGACAGGGCGGTGGCTCGACTGGGCCAGCGCTTGCCGGAGTTCGGACCGCAATGCCTCCACCAGTTCGGCCTCCCCGGGGGTGAGGGGGCGCGTGGCCGGCGGGCCAAACCGAATCCGCACAATCGTCACGAAAACGACAATCAGCAGCAGCAGAATCCAGACCATGGGGACGATGGGGGAATGGGCCGAACGATTGTCCGGGAAGGCCTCCCGGCACAGAGAGTTGCGGGAAAGATCCCGCGTGCCCCTCCTCGGGTCCTCTCACCGGGAGAGGGCGGGATCTTCCCCCCGCTTCGTGTTATACTCGGTGTCGAGTGGGGTGTGGGGCCTGGTCGGTGACTGAAGAGGCGGTGAAGGTGATGCAGACTCAACGTGGAATCGAACGGGGGCTGACCCGCCGGCACTGCCTGCAGACCGGTTTTCTGGGAGCGGGCCTCGCGGGTCTGTCGCTGACCGACCTGCTGGCAGCCGAGTCGAGCCGGCTGGTCAAACCTTCGGCTGACGCCTGCATCCTGCTGTTTCTGAACGGTGGACCGAGCCACCTCGACATGTGGGACCCGAAGCCGGACGCTCCGGATGGCATCCGGGGGGAGTTCCAGCCGATCGCCAGCTCGCTGCCGGGCTACTTTGTCTCCGAACACATGCCCCGGATGGCGCAGTGGATGCACAAGTCGCTGGTGGTGCGCAGCATGCACCACAGCGTCAACAATTCGCATGCCGCCGCCGTCTACGCCTCCCTGACCGGGCATGACCGGGGAGAGATTGGGGGCGGGGCCCGCCCCGACGATCATCCCAGCCTCGGCTCGGTGATGAGCCGGCTGCGCCCGGTGGCGCGCGATGTCTTTCCGCATGTACACCTCCCCTACGTCACCAAGGAGGGGGCGGGAGGACCTCCCCAGCCCGGTTTCTTCGGTGGGATCCTGGGGCGTTCGACCGATCCGCTGTTTGTGCTGAAGAACCCCAACGACGCCGACTTCCGGATCAACGAGCTGAGCCCGAGCCTCGATGTCTCGGCACAGCGTCTGGCGCAGCGCCGGGCGTTGATCGGGGCGCTCGATCTCCCCGCCCTGACGGCGGCCCCTGCCGGCGGTGAGATGCAGAAGATGCAGGAACGGGCGCTCGACATCCTCACCTCCGAGCAGACTCAGCGGGCCTTCCGCCTGACCGAGGAACCCGACGCGGTCCGCGACCGGTACGGGCGCAACATCTACGGACAGAGTGTGCTGCTGGCCCGTCGCCTGATCGAGGCGGGAACCCGCGTCGCCACCATCTCGTGGGCCCCCGATGCCAATGCCACCTGGGATACCCACGGCAGCAACTTCAAGTCGCTCAAGGGAACACTGCTCCCCCAGCTCGACTCGGCCTGTGCCAGCCTCATCGAAGATCTGCATCAGCGGGGAATGCTGGAACGCACCCTCGTCGCGGTCTTCGGCGACTTCGGTCGTACCCCCAAGATCAACGCCAACAATGCCGGGCGCGATCACTGGAACTTCTGCTACAGCCTGCAACTGGTCGGCGGGGGGATGAAAGAGGGGCTCATCCACGGTTCCAGCGACAAGATCGGAGCCTTCCCGAACAGCAATCCGCTCGTTCCCGGTGATGTGATCTCGACGATTTACCAGGCACTCGGCGTACACCACGAAGCCGAGGTCTACGACAACCAGAACCGCCCTCACCGGCTGGTTCCGTTTGGAACGGTCCAGTCTGACTTCTTCGCCTGACCGGTGTTCCCTCCGGCCGCGTATCCCTGACCCGGCCGTTGCCGTGCGGCCACTCCTGGAGTCGACCGCCGATGTGTATTCGATGGCTGGTGCTCGCCCTGCTGGCCGGGCTGAGTTTTGTGGTGTCGGTCCAGGCTGACGAACCGGTTCGACGGCTGCTGTATGTCGTCACCCCCGGCATTCGCAATTACCTGGAGTTTGGCGGGGCGGGGATCCTGGTGTTTGACATCGACCAGGGACACCGGTTCGTGCGGCGTATCGAGACCCCCGCCAGCCGGGAGGCGATGCCCGACAACATCAAGGGAGTTTGCGCGGTTGCAGGGACGGGCCGGCTCTACTTCACCACCCGCTCGAAGCTGTACTGCCTCGACCTCACCACCGACCGGATCGTCTGGGAGCGGGCTCCTGCCGAGGGGACCGACCGCATGTCGATCACCCCCGATGGACGGTTTGTGTATGTCCCCTCGCTCGAAAAAGAGACCTGGAACGTCTTCGATGCCGGCTCGGGCGAACGTCTCGCCCAGCTCGAAACCAACAGCGGTGCCCACAACACGGTCGTCAGCCGGGATGGGCGGTGGATGTACCTCGGCGGGTTGAAGTCCCCCTTCCTCTTCATCGCCGACACCCAGACCCACCAGATTGCCCGCAAGGCGGGGCCACTCTCGGCCTCCATTCGCCCCTTCACCGTGAATGGAACCTCGACACGGGCCTACGTCTGCGTCAACGACCTGCTCGGCTTCGAGGTGCTCGATCTGGTGGGGGGAACCCGCCTCCACCGCGTGACGGTCGAGGGATTTCAACAGGGCCCGGTGAAACGGCATGGCTGCCCGAGCCATGGGATTGGGCTGACCCCGGATGAGCGCGAGGTGTGGGTGGTCGATGCGGCCAACCAGCGGCTGCACATCTTCGACAATACGGTCTCCCCCCCGAAGCAGCGCGCAAGCCTTCCCGTCCGCGAACAACCGGGCTGGATCACCTTCAGCCTCGATGGTCGCCTGGCCTATCCCTCAACCGGGGAGGTGATTGATGTTGCGACCCGCGAGACGGTCGCCCGACTGACCGATGAACAGGGGCGCGAAGTCCACAGCGAGAAGATGGTGGAAATTCACTTCCGGGGAAAAGAACCGGTCGCCACCGGTGATCAGTTTGGGGTTGGACGTGTGACGAAGCCCGAAGGGGAATGAGGAGAGACGCTGGATCTGTGGCGCGGGGAATGGTTAAAGGCCGGCAAGGGGACTGTTGTGACGGGGGCGTCGGGTGACATCGACTCGGAGAGTCGATCGACGGGAAGCCCCTTTTCTGAGGCTTGGGATGCTTCGTAGAATTGGGGGATGCAAGGCAACTCGCCCCATCGACTTGGCAAATACGTGCTCAAGTCCCTTCTCGGCAAGGGGGGGATGGGTGCCGTCTATCGGGCGGAAGACACTCGCCTGAGCCGGGAAGTGGCCATCAAGATCCTGCCCCGACGGCTGGCCGAACATCCTTCGGCGGTGGAGCGTTTCCTGCGGGAAGCCCGGGCGACCGCCCGGCTTGATCATCCGAACGTCATCTCGGTGCTCGATGTCGATCAGCAGGACGGTCGCCCATTCCTGGTCATGGAGTTGATCCGGGGAAAGAGCCTGCAGGCGATTCTGGAGGCCGGTCCCCTCCCCTGGCGCGACGCCTCCCGGGTGATTGCCGATTGTTGCCAGGGGCTCACGGCGGCCCATGCCCAGGGGCTGATCCACCGTGACCTGAAGCCGGGGAACATCCTGCGGACCGACGAGGGGGTGGCGAAACTGGCCGATTTTGGCCTCGCCAAGTCACTCGCCGGTGATGAAACCAATCATCTCACCAGTACGGGCCACCTGCTGGGAACCCCCCACTACATGAGCCCCGAACAATGCCAGGGCGAGGCGCTCGATCCCCGCAGCGACCTCTACTCGCTGGGCGCCACCTACTTCGCCCTGCTGACCGGGCGTCCTCCGTTCTCACAGACACAGCCGCTGCAGTTGATGTTCGCCCATTGCTCGGCCCCCATTCCCGATCCGCGCGCTTTGCAGCCCGACATTCCCCAGTCGTGTGCCGCGATCGTGCAGCGGGCGCTCGCCAAGCAGCCCTCCGGCCGGTTTGGATCCGCTCGGGAAATGCTCCAGGCACTGCAGACAGCACTTGGCTCGAGTCCAGCAGGGGGCACTTCCGCTGGTCACTCGCTGGCCCAGAACACACCTTCGAACCCGACCCAAAACTGGGCACCGGCAACCGCTGCGGCCGCTCGGAATGCGTCCATGGACCAATCGGTGTCCCCTCCCCCGGTTCAACGGCGGCGCGGGTCCTTACGTGCCCCCCTGGTCGTGACGGGCGTTTCCGCTGCGGTCATCGGGCTCGGACTGTGGATCGCGGCGGGCGGGTTCGCACCGGTTCGTTCTGCGCGGGTCAGTTCCCCCGTGGCGACGGCGACCGCCGGGGAAACGGCGACGGCAGCCCCCCCAGCCGTAACGCTGCACTACCAGGGAGGCCTCTCCTCACTGGCGAGTGAAATTCGCGCGGTCGACTTTTCGCCGAACGGCGACACGCTGTATGTCGGCAGCCGCGATGGCTCTCTCCACGCTTGGAGTCTCGATTCCGATGCCCCCCCGAAACTTCTCAATCAGCAGTCTGGCTCCATCGATGCGGTGGCCACCGGTCGACACTGGATCGCCAGCGGCGGGACGGAGGGAACCATCTGGCTGACATCTCCCGCAGATCCGGAGCGTCGCGTACGTCTGGCCCGCCTGAGCAAGCCCATCTGCGCCCTGGCCCAGAACTCACGTGGCGACCGGTTGGCCGTGGGGACCGAAGGGAGCGTCGAGCTGTTCGCACTGGATTCCGCTGGGGGCCATCCAAAAAACATTCTCGCCACGCAGGATGGGACTGGCTCGATCCCGGCATACATGGTCTACAGCGTGGTTTTTTCGGCCGATGACAGTCTGCTGGCAGCCACCAGCTGGAGCCGTGCCGTGGGAATCTGGGAGGTGTCGACAGGGCGTCTGCTGCACAGTCGTCACGATCTGGGGAATGAGCCGATCAGCGTGGCGTTTCTCCCCGGGACCGCACGGGCCGTGCTGGGTTTCAAGTACCAGGATGGAGTCCATGCGTGGGACTACGACCAGCCCACACAACCACTCCGCCGGATTGAAGCGGCGGGAGATCGGCCCGTGCGGACGGTCGTTCCCCTGGGGGCCTCCCAGGTGGCCATCCACGGCGAATGGGATGGCCCCATCCACCTGTATGACATCACCCGCGACCGTTCTGGAGGAACGGTGCAGCATTCGACACGGATGAGTGCCAACGCCCTGGCAATCTCGCGGGATGGAAGGCGGCTGGCCACGGGGGGCGGTCATGGCGAGCCACAGGACGGGGGCTACCTGCAGGCGTGGACGATCGAGCGAGACCCGGAAGAGCCTGTGCCGTGAATGACGACCCCGCCACTCCCCGCTCGATGCTGGAGCAGATCTCCACCTGTTGGCCCTCACTGGGGGATCCGGTGCGGTTTGTCATGCGGTATGCCCCGGCGATCCGGCGCTATGTCTCGGCCATCGTTCCGAACCCCCACGATGCGGAAGAAGTGACCCAGGATTTTCTGGTCCGGGTCCTCGAGCAGGGATTTCGACCCGAAAACGTCTCCCGGGGAAGGTTTCGCGACTACCTGCGGGGAGCCGTCCGACATGTGGCAATCGATCACCTGCGACGGCGGCGTCCCGAATTGCCCGGCGCGGTTGTGCTGGACCAACTGGCCCAACCCGATCCTGCCCGGGAAGCCGACCGGGCCTTCACCGCCGAATGGCGGCAATGCCTGCTGAATCGGGCCTGGCAGGCACTCGAATCGCAGCAGCGGCAGTCACCCGGGTCGGTCGACCACTCGGTGCTGCGGATCCATGTCGAGCATCCGGAACTCGATTCGGCCGCACAGGCCGGGCTGCTCTCGAGCGAGCTGGGCCGGTCCGTGCGCCCCGACGCCTTCCGGAAGCAATTGAGCCGGGCCCGGCAAAGATTCGCCCAGCACCTCATCACCGAGTTGCGCAAGACACTCGAATCGCCCACCCGCGAGGCGCTGGATGACGAACTCGCCGACCTCGAACTGCGCGACTACGTCGGGGGTTTTCTCGATCACTCCGATCAATAACCCCTCGCCCCCACTGAGATCCCGCTCGCCTGCCGCAAACAGGGGGGCACTTCGAAGCCAATTCGCACTGACTGGCACGTGCTCGCACGACTCATCTCGTGCCAACCGGTGAACACCATCACTGGGAGCCCCGGCCTCGGCCAGACGCCACGTGTCACGAACGTCGCCGTCCGGTGAGAAGTCGCCACCACAGCACTGCGCGCATCCGCTCGCCCGACCCGTGGGTCATCACATTTTGCGATTCGAGACAACCCGATTTCCGACCTGGAATTGGCTTTCCCCGCGTCGGGGGATGGTTTTCTCCGAGACCCTTCGTCCGCCTGCCACAGGGGGACACAAATTGGCCTGGTCGGCAGGAGTAATGAATCGTGGCAGTGACGATGCCCCCGTCCCTGCAGCACCTGCCGACCAGCACGTGGACGGGACACTTCGCGGCCGTTCTCGCGCGCACACCGCGACGTTGATGGCCACCGGGGGCCACGGTCGCCGATCCAGCGGCCGCGGGGAGATTCCCGACCACGGCGGCTCCTCCCTCGCCTCCAGTCTCGACCGGATTTCTCCGCAGCGGTCCTCCTCTCAGCACCAGCGCTCCTCTCCCCCCACTTCCACCGGTCCCATATCACGGTGATGCCGTTTGTTGTGTAAGAGAGTGAAGCGTTTGACCCACGAGCAATAGGATGGCTCGGTCCGTCAGGCCACGTGCCTGACTCGGCACGCATTCGCGACTCGATCGAGAAACCGATGCTCTTTGAAAATCAAATCGTGATTGTGAAGATTCCGACATAGCACGGGTGTCCGCTGCGGTGCAGCAAGGGATTTGGAAGGGCGATCCGTCGCAAGTCATTGATGCTTCTGACGCATCACGATTGACAAGTCCATGCCACACCGTGACATTGCTGGAGTATTCGGCTGCACCTCGGCGGTCGAAGACCCGTTCGGCGGCGGTGCCAGATCGGCGCAGGTTCCCGATCGGCTTAGGTTCCTCCCGTGTATGCACACGACCAGGAGTTTTGATGTTCAACCGCAAATTATCCACAGTGGCCCTGATCCTGCTGGCCACGTTCGCAATGATCGTGACAGCCGGAGAGCCGACCCCGCTTGACCTGACAGGGAAGAAGGTTCAGAGGTTGGAGGTCAGCGCGTCCCTGATCGGCTACACCAGCACGAAGGTCTTCTATACGCTCGGCGACGACCGGGTCGTGGTGGCGGTCCAAGTGGAGAATTCAAAGAAGGGATTCCCTGTCACCGGCACGGTGTACCAGTTCGCCAAGGACGTGACTCTGGAAGATATGGGCAAGTGGCTGAACAACCAACACTCCGATGCCCTGTTCCCGGATGTGCCCGAGCCGAAGGTGATGGTCAGGTTGCCGGCGGAATCGTGCCGGACCTTGGAGAGCAAATTGCTCGGTCAGAAGCGGGCAAACGAGACCACCTACGACGAGTATCGTGTCGAGGTGAAACTCGCTGAGGCCAAGGTGAACGAGCAGTTTCGACTCAAGGAGTTCAAGGACACCGTCAAGGTGTACGTCGTGGCAAAGTAGCCTGCAGCGAAGACCGATCACAACTTCGGAGCAGAGCACGCCGAGAAAGATGCTGCAGCAGACCGGCGGGGCATTGCGTGGCACAAGGCTTGCGCTCCCCAGCCCCTCCGGTTGCTGAGCCTATGGTTGCGGCTTTCGCATCTTTCCCCGCCCCCACGCGAAGCCGACCCGCTCCACACGGCGACCCACGCTGTCCCCTCGGGATTGATGCCCCCTGGGTTCACCACCACAGGCGCGGTACTCACCGCCCCCTCGGACCATGGGTCGAACGTCACCCCCTCGGTGTGCGACAGCGCCGGAGGCATGTTGCCGGACTTTTTGATTTTTTTCTGGAATCTCGGTCACAAACGGCTGGAAAGGTCGACTGGGGAGGTGTCAGTCCGGTTCCCACACCCGTTTTCTCCAGGGGGGCGTCCAGCATGTTGTTCGGCAATATTCTTTCGGACTGGGTTCGTGCGCAGCTTTCACCCCTGCGGGCAATTCCCCTGTCCCGCTCGCGGCGTCGCCGCTCGCGGAGACCTGCGATCGCGGCCGTCGAAACGCTCGAAAGCCGTCGGCTGCTGTCGGCCGAGCATTTCGTCGCCAATGCGGGAGACGACTGGGGGACCGGGGCGATCGACAGCCCCTTCCGCACCATCCGCCGGGCCCTCGACGCATCCGCCCCGGGAGACACCATCACGCTGCGCAATGGGGTCTATGAAGGGGGCTTTACGATCGATGTCGATCAGCTGACGATCCGTTCGGCACCCGGCGAATGGGGGGTGATTGAATCGCCCCTCACCCTGCAGACCGACGGGCATGAGAACTCGGTGATCCGCTACAGCTACGATGTGCAGGGAGGACGACTGCAGGATGTCGAGATTGTTGGCGGGTACTACTACGGGGTGATGTTCTGGGACTGGTGGGACAGTTCGTTCGAGGCGGGATCGGTCCACCAGGGGGCGAGCGGCATCACCCTCGATGGGGTCAAGGTGCATGACACCGGGGTCGATGCGATCAAGATCACCTCGGGAGCCGACGACATCACCATCCAGAACGCCGAGATCTTCCGCACCGGGCGGCGGACGACCGAAAGTGCCGACGGGATTGACAACAACAATGGCGACCGGATGGTGGTCCGCAACAACCACATCCATGACACCGCCGGGATCGGCATACTGACGTCGGGCGGGACCCGCGACTCGATCGTGGAGGGAAACTTCATCACCCGCACGGGGGGAGCCGGCATCACCAATGGCTACTATTCGGAACTCGAATGGCTCGATCCGTTTGAAAATCCGTGGCACTACGCCAGCCTCAACACGATCGTCCGGAACAACCTCGTCGTGGATGCCGCCCATGCCGGGGTGGGAATCTACGGCGCCCTCAACGGCCAGGTGTCGAACAACACCCTGGTGAACGCCGGCGGGAAGGCGCAGGCTCCGTTGCAGTTCGGCGGCTATGACATGTGGGTGTCGAATACGGCTCCCAGTTTCCAGCACATCGCCTCGAGCCATGTGAGCGTGGTCAACAACCTGATTGTCACGGCGGCCGACAACACGACCCGCATGGTCGATCTGCGTGAAGCCAGTGTCACGGGCGGGCTGATTCTCGACCACAACCTGTACTGGGGTGGCAGCCTGCGGGGGACACTCTTCATCGACCGCAACCTGACCGGCGAAGGAACGGCCGAACAAACCTTCGCCCAATGGCAGGCAACCTCGGGGTACGACCAGCACAGCCTCGTGGCCGATCCCCGGCTCGACGCGCATTGGCACCTGCCGGCCGACAGCCCGGCCCGCGACCGGGGGATCACACTGCCGGGGCTGACGGGGGACTTCGATGGCAATGTCCGCACCGATGGAGCACCCGACCTGGGAGCCGACGAGGCCGGCGCCGGCCCCCACCGGGCTGTCCCCCCCATCGCATTCGGTGCGCCAACGCTGGAATTCACCCAGGCCACCCCCCATGCCTGGGAGGGACAAACCATCCTGCTGCGGGTCGTGCGACAAGGGACCACGCTGCCCGCCCTGACGGTCGACTACGCCACGCAGCCCATCACGGCCCAGGCCCAGGCCGACTTCCTCCCCATCCAGGGGACCCTGGTCTTTGCCCCCGGGGAGACCGAGAAACAGATCGCCGTATCCCTGCCGACCGATGGTCTTGCCGAAGGGGACGAACACTTCCGGCTGACACTCTCGAATCCCACCACCACCGGGAACCTGCCAGTTCGGCTCGGTCACATCGCGGCGACAACGGTCACGGTCGACGACCTCGACACCCCCGCCACGCTGCACTATGCCACCCGCTGGGTGAGTGAGCTGGGGAATGACGTGACCGGCGATGGGAGTGAGGCCCACCCCTGGAAATCTCTGCAGAAGGCGGCCGATTCGGTCGTGGCGGGTGACTACGTCATGGTCGCCCCGGGGTCCTACGACGGTTTCCAGGTCACGACCTCCGGCAAACCCGATGCACGAATCACCTTCCACGCCGGGCCGGGTGTCATCATCGACGCCCCCAATCCGGTCAATCGACTCGATGGCATCAACCTCGAGGGGGCAAGCTTCGTCACCATCGAGGGATTCCAGGTTTCGAACATGCCCCGGGCCGGTCTGCGCTCGGTCTCCAACGACGGCTGCATCCTGCGTCAGAATGTGTCGCAGTCCAATGGGTACTGGGGCATCCTCACCGGCTGGTCCGAGAACATCGTGATCGAGGGGAACACGACGTCGGGTTCGGTGCGCGAGCATGGCATCTATGTCAGCAACTCGGCCGACGGAGCGGTCGTGCGGAACAACATCGTCTCTGGCAACCGGGGAAGCGGCATCCAGTTCAATGCCGACGCCTCGCTCCCGGGGGACGGGATCCACTCTCACAACCTGATCGAGGGGAACATCCTCTCGGGGAACGGGGCCGGTGGAGGAGCGGCACTCAATTTCGACGGGCTCCAGGAGAGTGTCGTCCGCAACAACCTGCTGTACGACAATCACGCCACCGGGATCGTGCTCTACCAGGGGCGGGCCGCGGCGGGCTCGCG
>Ga0315904_10005249_pt1 | contig 18064 bp, 26 predicted proteins | sample LakEriMetagenome_6_FD_203529 | JGI IMG/M metagenome (GOLD analysis project Ga0315904, IMG submission 203529) | Freshwater fungal communities from buoy surface, Lake Erie, Ohio, United States - Buoy 12 MA120 | ecosystem: Environmental > Aquatic > Freshwater > Lake | place: USA: Lake Erie, Ohio...
TAGACCCTGACAGTTTCGACAAGGTCATAAATGATTATCATATAAATATCTCTGATGACAATAAGATGTTTAGCGACTTGTGTGGCTAGGGGCAGATTTGAGCAACTAGGGTAAACGTGCCGATTACTGCTGTAGATCGTAAGTTTAACGCTTCTTTGTTGCCTGTATTGATAAACGCTCCTGTAAACTCTGTACGTTGCGTAGCATTTAAAACCGTAGACCATATCTCATTTGATGCGGTTGCACCACTTCCGCTAAATATGTCTATAACGGCTGTGCCTGTGGGTAGCGAAATACCAATGACTCTATAAAAGCCAGTCTCTAAAGCAGGCAATAGCAAAAAGTCCGTGCCTGTGTTTATGGTGTCGTGTGTGACAAAAAGGGTGATTTGATCACCAGCCACTTTTTTAGAGGTAACTGCGTTTGGCATTGTTTAGTCTTCTCCTATTTTGGGACGTTGATAATAAGCATTTAAGACTCCAGTATCGCTAAAACGGCTTGTTTCATCGCTACAAGCTGTGGGTCGTTGCCTGTAGGGATATTCGCCACGGCGAGTTTAGCGACGTTTAAATTGCCTGCATTTAACGCCAAATAAACACCTGAAATGCCTTGCAGTAAATCGGCTTGTTTTTGGTCGTCTAGTTCTGAAACCATAGCCGTTAGGATCTGTAGCTTGTCTTGTGGCGTTTTTACGGCTTCCTGTGGTGCGTCGTGAGCGTCTTTAAGGGCTTGGTCGAAGGTGAGTGTACCCCCTTCTAAAACAAAGCCTCCAAGTTGTGCGATTGAAAAGCCTGTGTCCGCAATGAAGGCTTCTACGCTTTCACCTTGCCAAAGAATCTCAACATCCGTAATTTGAGACTCGTAGAAATCGGCTCGTTGCTTGTCGTTTTGATTGAAAATATAAAATGGCATGATTGTTTCCTTATGCGAATACGACGACAGTGTTATCGGTCATGTCTTGAACAAAGCCTGTAGACGAGTTGCGAACGGCACAATGGACGTAGTTTACAGTCGGGGCATGAAACCCACTGTTACTTACATGAAACTGTAGCACCGCTAGGCTGTTCGCACCACTTCTATTTTGAGCAGAACCCAACAAGGCGTAGTTTGCATCAGGAGCAGGGCTTGTAAAGTTCACGGCGTACGTACCGCCTGTTTCTTGATAAGGAACACTGTGAACATTTAAAGCCTTGCGAATGGAACGGCGTTGTAATGTAAACGTTGTAGAGGCAATCGTGCCACTGGTTCCTGATATATAAGTAAACGTGTTTGCGTCAGGGACAGTCGCAACTGTACCCCATTCGCCTAAAACCCCAGAACTGAATAAATAGATGCGGTCTCCTACTCGATGACCGTGTGCTGTCACGTTTGCCGTGACAACTGCCAAAGTCCGTGTGAATGTGCCTGTTAGGTTTGAAGTGAGTGAAGCGTCAAAGTTGACGTATGCAAAGGGTATATTCCCCCAGCTGGCATTTGTGCCGTCCGTGGTTAGCAATCTGCCACTGTTGCCTGTTTGGGAGGGGAGGACGCTGTTAAGTGTGGGAGGCGTTGACACTGAAAGCATCTTATCCCAGTTTGCATTGCCGTCCGCTGGTGTTGAGTTCGTGTTACCCACTAAGCACTGCCACGCTTTATTTGAATGCGTCACCATATTCCCTGCAACATAGGCGGTCGTGTTATTCCAAGTGGCTATACCATTTTGCAAACAATGGTTGATCTTTCCACCTAGTACGTTTGGAACCCATGTAAAGTCGTTAGCATTTGCAATGCCGTCTACGAAGCCTTTTTCAATGGTACTCTGTGAAGGGGCAACCAACGCATCTGCCCCTTGTGCTACCCGATCACTTCCCCACACTTCAATTTTTAAACTATCGCTCGTCGTCTTTGCCATTGTCTAAAGTCCCTATACAATTTTAATCATGTAATGAAACGCTATGTTCGTGGGTTTTACGTTGGTTACGGTTTGGTTAGTAAGAGCAGACCGCAAGGATTCTAAAGCTTCTCCTATTTCAGACGCTCCCGACGTTACAACCAAACGTCCTCCTACCCCTGAACCAAACGCTCCCCCTTGTGTTCCCCAACCGTCAATGCTGACCGTACCTGTTTCATTCTGCACCGTGCCAACAGGTCTGCCTGTACTTGCCCCTTGAATAAAACGGTTTTCCGTGTTAGGTACGTTGAACGTCGTCGTTCCATTACCTACGCCATACGTTGTGCCTATTTTAGCAAACAACGCACTGTAAGTCGTTCTACTTAATGCTTGCCCATTACATAATGCCCAGCCACTATCAGGTGTCGCATACGCCGTCTGTTTAACGTCGCCTACACTGCCACCAAGCCCTGCCAAATCGCTATTAAGCACAACGGCTTCCCAGTTTGCATTTACTAGGCTAGGGGTGCTGTTGGTGGTTGCATTCACGGCACGGTATATACGCCCCGAATGATTCACATAGTTATTAACGGCATAAGTGGTTTCACTATTCCACAATGGCACACCGTTTTGTAAAATATGGTTTACTTTTTCACCTACTTGGTTAATCGCCCAAGTGGCATCATTTGACACGGCAACACCTGCGACAAAGCCTTTGCGTTGGTTTGATAGTGTTGGAGCAGTCAAAGCAGGGGCGGATTCTGCGACTCGCTCGCTACCCCACACCTCTGTCAAATTGCTAGTTCCTACCGTTTTTGCCATTGATGAAAGTCCTCACTTCATTATAATAACATACTATACTTTCCTTGCCCAGTACCCTTGACCAATTCCACGCCGTAAATCGCTAGAACCCAATTCAAATATCTCGCCTAAGCTAGGGTTTACGCCCATGTATAAGTCTAGTTTAACCCCTTGTGCAATGTTGACCACTTGCTTGCCTATTTCAATCGCAATAGGGTTTAACTCATAAGGGCTTACAACCTCAACACGCCCGACAAAATCTCTCACTAAAAAAGGAATACCGCTTACAAATACGCCAAATTGTTCAATGTTGTGAATCGTTGGAGGGTTATTCTGATTAAAAATAATACCTTTAAGCAATAAGCGATAATCGACATCCGCCATTGCGACTCTTATATCTTCACCCTTCCATAAGCCCGAATCCCACCACTTGAACGGATCTGTTGAATCCCATGTAAACACGTTAGCTTGAACCAAAGGGTCGTCAATAAAGCTTTTAGGGCGTGATTGATTAAGAATCGTACCGATTAAGTCTAATTGCCTACCACCCGACAAGTCAATATCTAAACGTGTATATAACTGCGTCAATGTGAAGCTTGTAAAAATATAAGGGGTATCAATCAAGGCATAAAATAACGCCAATAAAGACACTGTGCCTTTATATTGAAGCATTAACCGCTCGTTAGTCCCTGCCATATTAAGGGGTCTCCGTTATGGTTACGTTGGCTTCTAGTATCTTAATCAGTTGACTTTTAGACGCTGGCAACGTGGCACTGGAACCGTTAATCGTCAACGTGTCAACCTCAATGCCACCCACGCTATGAATCACCCCAAACAAACGACTATAAACCAAATCCTGCCCAATTGTGAACGTATCCGTGTAATCTTCTAATGCTTGTTTAATTAAAGTAACACCACTTGAAGGAAAGGCTGTGCCGTCCTCTGCTAAGCTGTACGTTATGACAATCGTGGGGGTTAAGGTTGTGGGTCTATCAAAGCGTATAACGTGGGGGTTGCCTGTGACTGGACTTGTAACGGTATTCACGACCGCCCCTCGTGTGCCTATGCCTGCACTGTTACGGTTTATAATAGCCTCCGCTATATCTGCGTTTGCTCCACCTTGCACAATCGCCCAAATGTGATGTGCTGGTGTGCCGTCACCGTCTGTTACGTCGTCGTCATTCTCAAATACTACGGCTTGCGTTACGTTTTCAACCGCTAAAATCGCTCCTCGTATGCTTCGATCAACGGATGCCGTGCGTCGTATTCTTAACTCTTCGTCCGTCTCTCTATTCTGTCCTGTTGTGCCTGCTAGAATGTTATTGACGGAATCCCACCCACTGATAGGCGTTTCAATGGATGTAATGACACCGATAGGGACTTCAAAAGCTCCATTTTCTTGAGCTACTACATTGACCGCCGTTCCACGTTTGACAATACTTAAATTAGCAGTCGTTGCAACCGCCGAAAAGTCAACGCTAGCGTTTAATAAACGTAATTGTGAGTTTACGTTGCTAGGGGTTACAACCGCCGTTCCTATTGCCGAAACTAAACCGTTTAGAATCGTGTTTAAGGGAGGGGAGCCACTAGCCGTGTAAGTGTAAGCCACGCCGTTTATGGTGACCGTATATGCTCCATTCCCTACCGTTACGACATTCAAGTAAACATCCCTTGCGGTGGATGCTGAAATCGTAACCGCATCTACTGTTTCAAACGTCAAGTTATTAAGAGTGTCTAGCACTTCCTGCCCTGCACTTAAAACCGTACCCTCTACACCGTAACAAATCACCTCTGCTTGTGAAGGCGTGGCTGGCTTGCGAACAGTAGCGGTTATGCTTGCCACTCGATCAAGCTGAATCCCACTAGCGAAATCTGGGTATTGTGAAAGGTACACATCATTTGCTAAAGCCCAAACCTCGGCGTGCTTTTCTGAAAAGATACCTACCAACTGCCCGAATACACTTTGAGGGCGTAAATCAATGTTAGCCCCAAACTGATTTTTTAAATCGTCTTCAATCTCTGATTTAATGACTTCTAGCGTCTTAGGTGTAAACCCTTCAAATGAAAGTCCGTATACAACCATTATCCAAATACCTCATTACCTGTTATGACAGTACCTAATGCTTGAACTTCAAACGTCACCACTGCACGGCGTGTGCTAGGGTCTAAATCAAGCGTCAAGGAATTAAGCTTTTCTACACCGTTTGTTTTTATAATCTCACGAATCAGCAACTGTTGCACACGGCTCCGTGATGTCCCCTTTTGTAGAATCTCATCAAACCACGGCAAGCCTACCGCACGGTCTAAAAACCACTCCCCTAGAATTGCTTGCAAGTTCTGCTTAATGCTTTGCTGTACCCAATTCCCGCCGTCTACTAATTGCAAGTCGCCATTTGTAATAATGAGGTCGTGATCGGTACGGTCTAAAAGTAAATCCATTATTGTGGGTTTCCTGTGAGTCCTGCCCCTGTTTGTACACCACCATGCTTGTGTGTTGCAAACGGTATACCTGCTAATGTGCTTGTGCCTGTTACTATTAAATTGCCTGCTATGGTTGTGTTACCTGTTAACGCAATACTAGGGGCTGTTACATTTACCGCTAAAGGTGAAGTAACTGTAACGCCTGCTTCACTTAGTGTAACAGTATTTGATCCATATTTCAACTCTAAACCTGTTAAACTGCTTGGTTGCAATCCGTGCATTTGTGGCAAGAAAACCGCATCCGTCCACGCATGGCGACGCTTGCTTTGTGGCGTGCTTGCATCCATATCTAACGCCCACTTGCCAATATCGCCGTCACAATGAATCAATAAACCCCAATCCCCACGCTTTAATGGAAAGGTGATGCGTGTTGTCAATGTGGATAACCACATAACAGGCACCGCTGAAATAATCGGCACGTCCAACACTTCTTCATCATCTCGAACGTGCGGAATCGTGATCTTGACCGTGGCTAGGCTTTTCGTGGCATCGTAGCTTTCAATGACCGCTGGCATAGCAACACGCATCGTTTCATAAACTTTTCGCATCGTGCGTTTTAGCAATTCGCCGTTATTTTCGTTCATAGATTGTAGCCCTCGTAATAAACTCGCCTGTGCGGTTGCCTCCCAAATGCTCTACCGTATCCACCACAAATAAGCCGTTTACGAAATTACTTTGCACCTCGATTAAATCAAACGGATTAAGCTGTGGACGCAATAGCATTGTAATTTGATAACCTGTTGCCTTAATCTGCTTAGGTAACACACGCTCACTAACAAGCGTATCGTCTAATACTTCAGGTTGTGCTAGTAAGCCATTTTGGGGCGATATGGTCAAAACCTTTGTTTCATTTAAAGCCTTGCCACGCAATGTAAAAATAAGCGTGTTATTCACAATACCCCACGACGCATTTACGATGCCTACAAGGTCATCTAGGGCTTGCGAGGCTGTGCCTGTGTGCGTGTAGCCACCCTTTAGTGGGGTCTTTAATGCAATGCCTGCATTCGCAATAAGTTTTAATCCCATTTGTTTAGCGATAGACTGCACCGCTTGGTTGATCGTTGCACCGTCTGCAAGTCCTAATACCACACGCTTGTTTTTCAACGCAAACAAGCCGTCGTAGCCTTCTATGTTTGTTATTGAATCGGGCGGTTGCCATTCTGTTGCACGGCGTGTAATATCACACTTGGCAAGCAAAATAAGCTCATTATCATAACCTGTATAAATCTCTAAACCCTTGTTAGACTGTATAAATTGCCGTGTCGTATCGCTCAAGTTTTTAATAGCTACCCTTGCTTCATTCGGTGTAGTGCTTCTATCTTTTCTCACTTCAAAAACGGTATCAAGCCCTTGATTTAAAACAAGGGTGTCGTTTTCGCCTATGATACGCACTTCGACGTTTCTAAGAAATTGCTTCGTCATAGCACAATATCGCCTTGTCTATTAGCTCCTGTGACGTAGGGGTATCCCCTGCAATCGTGCCTAGTGGCTGTAAAAATAACGTCCCTAGTGGAGCGTTTGCATTGCCCCCTCTAAATGCCATTCTATAGCCAAAGTTTAACTTCATGCCTAGCTCAATCGGTGTACCATCTGGCAAAAGCACGTCTAACACATAGTAAGGCTCTACACTAGGGGGTTTGAGCAATAACCCACGCAATAGGTAAACCGTGCCGTCAAGTTCTACCTCGTACTCCCAACTATCAAGGCTTGGTAATTCTAAAGTTACTATACTCATGCTCGCAACCTTTCTAGTGTGCGTTGTGCAATAGCCGTTATACTATTGTTAGCAATAGTCCCCTGCTTGCGTCCTACGTTGATGCGACCGCTTTTGTCTGATAAAAACACGCTTTCTAGGATATTGGCTTGAATGAATGACACGGTAAAACGTATGGAATCGCCGTCTTCATTTGCTCGGGGGATGCTTATAGACGTGATGAGCATATTAGAATAGACTTCATAGCCTGCAACTACATCTAAGGGTGTACGTCCCTTCCACATATCCACAAGACTTTCATAGGCTTGAATGCGTGCCACTGGGTTTGTTTGAAAGCTGAAACTGCGTATAACGTCGCTATCGCTTATGATGCACTCCATGCTAAACTCTAACGGCTCATTATAAACGTGATCCGTTACGTTCTCGCCTGTTTCAATCGGAGCGGATGTTACCGTATTGTTAAGGTTGATTGTTTCACTAATGACGGCATCCAATTCTAGGAAGCCTATCTTTTTTCTAACAAGCAATCCGAAAACATCAAGTAGTGCTACTTTAATAGCCATTTATAAGCCTCCCAGTGCGACAAATCCACGCCTTGCACCATTTACAACGCTAAAACCTATGCTTTTTGCTTTTTCAGGGGTTGTGCCTTGTGGAAAATGAAAAGTAGGTGCAAAATTATTAGTTTGAGTTTTGCTTGTACTTGTGCCTGCCCCTTGACGTTGTGCCTTTGCTGGGTTTGCTTGTACCTTTACACCACCGCCCCCAAATACGCCAATCAACTGTCCTATTTTCTCCATGCTGAATGATGCGACCAAACTAGCCATTTTAGAAAGCCACGCATAGGCGGTTTGAATCGCACTTGTGACACTTTTCCAATTCATTACAAGCACGGCTAACGCTCCAATAAGTGCGGATATGCCTACCACAACCCAAGTCGCAGGGTTTGCAAGCATCACGGCGTTTGCTATTGCTTGATATAAGGCATAAGCTTTTGTAATGGCTACAAAAGCAACCATTGCTGTAGTTAATGCTACCACTCCACTTGTGAATAATGGCAGGTTATTTATAATAAGCTTCATTAAGGGTTCTAAGATTTTGAAAATAGTTACAACACCATTTATAGCACCTGTTAAATTATTGAAAAATTGAGAAACGGCAATTCCTATCAAATCTTTATTTCTTATTAAATAATCAGTGGTGCGTTGTATCAATTTATCAAGCACTTGAAGAAACTCTTGAGGAGCTTTGATTTTGTCTTTAAATGCTAGTCCTATTCTTAATCCCATTAAATTAAACTTGTTAATCACCATGTCTAAGGTTAGGGGCATTTGCTTAAATTGCTTATTCAAACGTGGCAAGGCATCTTCAATAGCAATGAACATCATTTTGTTTGTTAGTTTTTGTTCTAAAACCAAACGTCTTAAAGCTCCAGCCGTGCCTTTTGAGCCTAAAATGCTTTGAGCCATTTCTTTCACAAGCAAAGGGGCCCCATCTAATAATGAATTAAACTCTTGAGCTTGAATAATAGGGTTTCCAAATGCCTGTCCTAATTGCATTAATGCCCCTTGCTGTGATGCGATTGTGCCACCGCTAAGGATTAAAGCCTGCGAAACGCCTTTTGTTACATTCATCATTTGTTGTTGTGTGACATTCAACTCTTTAGCGTTCATGTTTAAACGCCCATACACATCCGCCACGGCATCAAAGGCAAGCCCTGTTTCACTACTTATGTTAAGCAATGCTTGAAAGTCTTTAGTGGCGTTTTTAGTGTTGCCACTTAAAATGCCGATCTTTGCAATAGTTTGCGTAATCTGACTATTAAGCTTTAACATTGCATAGGTTGCCGTGGGTATCGCTATCGCTAAACCTGCAAACACACCTGTTAAAACTCCACCCACCCTATCGCCAACATCGCCTAGCTTTTGCATTCTTTTTTCAACATTATTAACGGCTTTATTAAGGCGACGGTCTACTTCTTTTAAAGCAGGCTCGTTTAGCTTGGTTTCGATTGTGACTAGCAACTCTCTAAGGGATGCCATTATCTACCGCCCTTCTTTTGCTTGGCTTCTGCTTCTGCTTGCATCAAGGCTTGCACGTCGTCTTTCATGTCTAGTATAGCATTCATTTGTAACAAGTCCTCATAGTCGTAAACCGTGCGTAACTCGTTTAATGTCGCCATGCCTTCACGAACCAATCGCCATACAAGCCAATCGTCTAAGATGCTTTCGCCTATTGTCCCATAGGAGCGGTCGTCGTACTTGGGTTGACGGCTTGGCTTCCAAAACCCTGTAGCATCGGCAAAAAATTGTTTACCTTGATGACCTCGGCTAATACTTCAAACAATTCACCCCAATTACTAGCATAGTGATCGTCGAACACAGTCATGACGCTTTGAGTCTTATTGTCTAATGTGATGTAAGTGTGACGTAACATATCCTTAATCAAGTTAAAATCGGGGTCGTGCGTTAAGCTGTATTCACAAAACGCTGTCGCCAATTTCACTAGGTCGATTAAGTTAAAATTAACGTCGCCTTTTTCATCTTTTTCAAGCTTAATGTTTAAATCGCTTAAATGGCTACCAATCAACCGCACAAGTTTTAAACCCTGCGTTGCTGGGTGCGGTGTGATGTCGTACACATTGCCGTTAATCGTGGCACGTTGTGCTTTGCTAATTAGACTCACTAGCTAGCCCCTCCATAGTTGATGTTCACATCAACGGCGGTAAATTGATACTCACGACCGCCTGCTTCAAGCTCTCCACTAATAGAAGGCAATGCCTTAGGGTAACAGATACCCACTGCTTGCGTGTTTAATGTGTTAGCATCTTTCAACAAGAAAGGCGTGCTGGCTTGTGTACGAATCAAGCTGTTTAACACATCATTGCTTGGTGAGCCGTTTTGAATCGTGAAGTTCAAGCTCCAGCTAATGTTGCTGTTAATGTTTCTAGTAAAATCCTTGTCTACACCCATTGACGTGGTGGAGATGTCAGAATCGGGTTCAAGGGTGATACCTGAACCTTCCATAAACCCCTCAATAGGGATACCGCCTAAAATCAAGTTAATCTTCTTAGGGTCGTGGTTATACTGTGCCATTGTGTAAGCTCCTCTAAACGGTTACGGTTCCTGTGATAGTCATAAACTTAATAGCCCCAATCAAACGAGCTTCAAACGATGCCTTGTACAAACGGTTTGCACGGTCTGTAGCCTCTGTTAGCTCGACGCTTGGAGTGGTGACAGTGAAATCGGTATCGATTAAACGAGTGCCTACCGCCTTTTGTAAGCGTGAACGAATCACCTGCTCAACACTGGCAATACCCTTAGTGTCGTAACCCACTTTTGCGAATCTGTCTGCTTGTTGCGTCAACAAGAAGTAAAGGTCTTCTTCAAGGCGTGTTTCAAGCCATGCCGTGCCGTGGATCACATCGCCCCATTCACCACCTGCCATTTTACCGCCCAATGTACGCACGTTGGAGCCGTCGGTTTCAAAGGCTTCTACATTCTTAAAGTTTAATGTGTTACGCTCTGTTTGAGTAAACGCTAGCTTGCCTAGGGCTGGGTTGAAGGATGAAACTTGTCCGACTACCTTTTGATTGTGCCATGCGGTTGAACCCGCTGCTTGAAACTGATTCTCAACAATAGGTAACACACGCCCAATAATTGCCATTTCAGGGAATGCCCCTATGGTGTTTGTTGAGCTGTACACATTGTAGTGATAGGTAACATGAGCGTAATCGTTATCTAATGCTTTTAAACTGCTTCCTACGTCGGTCGTATTACCGTCAACCAAGGTGTTAGCGTCTGACGTTCTAAAGAAGACAATCTTACGACCTGCCAAGGCTTGAATCGTTGCACCTAAAAGCAACTGGTTTGCTTTAGTGTCGTCTTGAATAGCCACGGCGTAAAAATCATCTCGTACCGCTTGAATAGCCGTCAACGCTTGACTGTATGTTTCAGTGGCTAGCTTGTAACCAATGAGCAACTGCTTAGCGTTGCCACCTTGTGCGAAAAATGCTTGTGATGCCAAGTATTCAGCGGTCGTGTTTGTGTACTTCAACTCGACTTCTGCAAGGCTTGCATAACTAGCGACACGACTAACAGGCGTATAGGTGATGTTCCCTGTAGTGCTTAAAGAAGTGCCTGCCGTATAGGTAAAGGTGCCTGTAGTGGGAACCGTTGCAACGACATAGCGTCCGTCGACACCTGTTCCTGTCAATGCGTCTACATCAATGATTTGACCAACGACTAAACCGTGGCTTGCTTTAGTAACCGTTACTACAGTTGTCGTTTGGCTATAAGTTCCACCAGTTACGGCGGTTCCTAATGCTCCAGTCTCACCAATAAACAACGGTACACCAAAGCCTGTGCGTGGTGCAAACGATGTAAGAAGTGAAATCTGTACATCTATAAAGTTCTTAATTAAAGATAATGACACTATGCTGTCCTCCATGTTGCTAATACATCTACATCGTCAATAACACTATTAACATATTCCACCGCTCGGCTTGTGTGCATGCGTAACGCTATGTTGTAGCGTGGTTGCCACTGCTCCCCAAACAACGCCGATACATCCGTTGGAGGCTGTATCACTTCCTGCATTGCTATTTTTCCCTGTAGTTCAAGCAAGCGTGCCGTGTGGTCTTCTAAACCGTCTAACACGGTATCCACCAACGCCTCAAGTTCTACCTGTCCGTTTTTCTTTCCGTAAAAGTTCACATCTAACGTAAACGCATAAGTGCGTGTGACATCTTGCGTGCCGTCGGTGTCAATAGCCGTTCTAAAGCTTCCTGTAGGCTGAATGCTTTGAATGTTAAGCGTTAAATAAGGAGCCGTTGGAGCTGGTGCGTTTTGATTCGCACGGATCACACGCACATTTGAAAGCGTGGTGAAGTAGCCAATTAGAAGCGTGTATAATTCGTTCATTGTGCCACCTTCTGCACCAAATAGGCGTTATGGTTCACAATGTTGTTCTGCCAAGGGCTTTTACGTTGCACGACAAAACCTACACCGTTAATCGTGACAATATCCGCCGTTGTGCCTGCATCTTGATTAGCCACGTTTAGAGCGGTGTCCGTGTAAAGCGTGTAAGTTTCTAAATCTCTTTGAGCCTCGGGTAACGCCTGCAACGCTTTACCTGTGGCTGGTTGAACGCTTGCCTGTATAGTAAGTGTACTTTCTACACCTTCAACAAACAAGCCGTCTTCTTCATAAGTGCCTGCGGTTTTACGTTGTACCGTTAATGGTCGTCTAAATACGTTGAAAGGTGTCATCGTGGACGCACCTCATACGTTATAGCTCTTAGTAAAGCCCCTGTATTAAATAAGGTTGTTTTCCCTGAACCCTTTTGTTTAATTGTACTAGGGGCGTTTGCTGGTGCTATGTTGCTTCTTAGTTTCTTTTGTACGTCGCCTTTTGCTTTGATGCCTAGCAAGTCCCACACACGGCTCGCATCGGCTTTCATATTAAGGATGCCTTTGATACCGTTTTCTAGTTGTCTTTCCCACTTGCCTATTTGCTCGTCATAGGTCGAACGTAGAAAACTACGCTGTGGGATGCTTTTAGTACCGAACTCGTTGTAAGTGGCATATTCTGCAACGTTTGGGTCAATAACACCCACTACTAATTTTTGATTGCCGATTTTACGAAGTTCAGCCGTAATCTTTTTAGTGTTGTCTTTTAATGTGGTAATTTTTACGCCCATGGCATCACCGCCGATCTGAACGCTACACCGCCCATGCACTGTCTAAGCAGTTGTAAATACTTTTGACCGTAAGGCGTTTGGTTGTAAGGGCTTTTGCTGTTTAATATACTTGCGTCATAACTAACTCTTAATTGCCCTTCTTGCAAGTCAGTAACACTTCCTGCATTGCCTGCACGGTTTGCCATTGTGACGTTGTGAGCCGTCAAGTAAGCCACAATATAAGGGCGTAAATCGGGGCATAAAGAAACGCCCACCTCTAATTCTGCTAAACCTAACAGATCCATCACCTGCTGGCTCTGGGTGTCCAGTTCAGGGGCAATGCTAGGGATTAACTCTATAGAAGTGGGCATGTTTGCTTTTCTCTCTACTTACTTTTTGGATTCTTCAGCGTTTTCGACTTCTTTAGGCTCTTCAGCCTTTTCAACGCCTTCATTCTTTTTGGCTTTTTTAGATTCAAACTCTAAAACGCCAAGCTCAACTGCTAACGTCGCCGTCTTCAGCTTCTCAAAGTCTTCTTTGCTGACATCGTTCCATTCAGGAAACAAAACAACGCCGTCGTATTGAAAGACTGTTTCTTGGTTTAACTTAACTTTTGTCATTATGTGGTCTCCTAAATACCATATTTTTTGGTGAATGCGAGAGGGTAATAAACAACCGCTCCGCCATTACGCCCATAAGTATTGACTTGGAAGAATGTATCCGTTGATTGAGGAGCCAACTCTTCATAAACAATCGGAGCGACCAATTCAATATAACGTGAATCAGTTCGTCCAATTAAGAAACCTTCAGTGCCTCCAGTGAAAGCCCCTACTAGCTCGGGAGCTTGAATGATAGTGGTAATTGAAGGGCTATCAATCATAAACTGCTCTAATACGCTTCTTGTATTATCTGTGTCTACTTTTGAAGTGGACATAACACGGTATCGCTGAGGGCTAATAACAAGCAGGTTAGGTTGATTCTCAACACCTTGAGTAACGCTAATAATATCCGAAACCGCACCGTTTAAATCACGGAGGATCTTATCACCTGTTTTAGTTGACCATAAAGCGGATGAACCAGTACCATCAGCAACAACTTGAGCGTTAGGAATAGAAGCATTGCTTAAAACCCCCACTACGCCATAGGTTGCGTTTCCGACCCAAAATAGACGGTTGTGTTCTTGAGCAATAGCCTCACGAGTTGCTAGAGCTTTCTTTTCTAACAAGTCGATTCCTTGACCTGCAAAATCAGAGGCTTCCCATACTTCTTCTAAAGTATACAAACGCTTTGCTTCTAACTTTCTAATGTTAGAAGTAAAGGCTTTTCCATTTACTTCTACCGTTGGAATATCAGTTGCATATTCTGCCGTTATTTTAGCAAGGGCTTTTTTATCATACTGATAATAGGTCAACGTCGTAGCGGTTCGTTGAACCCCTAATCGAATGCCAAATGTATTTAAGGCGGTGAAGCCTGCGTATACAATGTCCTTCGTTTCAGGTAATACGTACTCAAGATGACGCTTAAAATAAGCCGTTTGGTTTGCATCTAAGTTAGTTTGCTGTTGAGCATTCATTTTGCTTATGTCCTTTCTACAAGTTTATGTCAATTTCAACAATAGTATCAGTCCCACCAGTTTTAAACTTACCTACAAGCAAGTTAGAACCAACGGTAGCCGTGAACTGCCCTTGAGTAGCACCAACCGCTACAATCGCATAAGCTGGGGATCCTTGCGTTACGGCTCCTACGGCTTTACCATAGACAACACCCTTGCTTAAAACACTAACCATTTGACCAGTTAGAATATCTTCCGCTTGATCGTTGATTTGCTCATGGGTGTAAATTGCCACACCTTGAGGGACACCTGAAGCTGCGGTTAATCCGACTTGGTTGTCAGACGTTACACGTTGAACTGCCCGACCGAAAGGAATGTTAGCAGTTGCTACACGGCTATCCACACGCTCAATTTGAATCGCTTGCCCTTCATAAGAGCTTCCTCTGTAAACGCTATAAGACGTTTGAGACATTACTTAATCCCTCCTTGTTTTTGGGCTTTTTGAAAATTGTAGACATCATTTGCTGAAATAGAGCCTTTTTTTAATTGGCTAGATTCAACCAATGACATAGCCTGCTTTTGCTTGGCTAGGGCTTCATCTTCGGCGCTAGGCAACGATTCAATCAACGCATCAAAACGAGCGTTTACATAGTCGTCACTTTTACCGTCAAGGTTAATCGCTTCATGCTTAGCTTTAATAACCGTTTCTTTAATTAAACGATCACTAGAACCTTGCAATGCGTCAACATTAACCACACGCTTAGCAGTTTCCAACAAGGCGACACGTTCAGCGACGGCTTGAGCCATTGCTTCGTCGTTATGCGTTGCTTTCACGGCTTCAAGCTGTGCTTTCAACTCGTCTACTTGCCCTTTTAAGGCTTCTGCATCGTTACGGGCTTGCTTTTCAGATAGCACCGCTTTTTCGTATGCTTTAGCAACCTCGGCATCGGCTCGATAGCTCAAACCGTCCAAGTTCACCGTTTGCATTTCTTTATCAGTCATGCTTTTGTCCTCTTCATCATGGTGTAACTGAACGGCAAAACCGTCCATGTGGATTCTAGCCATACGCCCCGCCCTTGCTTGGTCTACAATAGCCAAGTGGTTGTAACGGATGTTTTTCTGTCTGTGCGTATAGGGTACACCGTCCCATACACCGCTTTCCTCTTCTAAATCTAAATTGTAGCCAAGTGATAGCTCTCTTTTACCTAATGCTACCTTTTTAATCGCATCCTTGCGGTGGACGCTAAACTTGATCGCCACACTGTTTTCATCGGTCGTAACGCTTTCACCAGTCGAACCAATGCTGTATATTTCGGCGTTATCGCTGTTCACCAATTCAGGCGGATGGTCGTCTGTAACTGGTTTAAGTTTCAACGATTCAAGACTATCGACGTTAAACACATCGTCGGGGTGTCGTAGTTCGTGGCGGATTGTGCCGTCGGCGTTGACGTATTGGAATACGCCTGTCCGTGTAACAATAGCATCCCCTGTTAAGAAACCTTCAGCGGTCGTCTTATGCTTGAAAACACTGCGGTCAATTCTAAACACTATTGTCCCCTAATTTTAGCCATTCTATAGGTACTATACCATTGTTTTTTTTAATATGCAATACTTACTATAATTCAGGGATTATAGAATAACCCACGCATCGGCATCTAATATCTTGGCTAGGGTGCAAGTTTACACCGCCTATGCTTGAACGTTGTTTCCATTCCTTGTCATCTAGGCTGTCTTTGTACACCGTGGGGTCGTCCCACCTGCATATCTTGCCTTCAAGCACTTTGTGTGAGCGTCTGACACGTTCATCAAGGCGTGTGTTCCATTCGTAGTATTGAATGCCTAACTGTTCGTTATTCTGCTTTTCAAGCTGTCCGTATAGATTGCCGTATTCATTCTGTGCGATTAAATCGGCTCGTTTCTTACTTATGTTTAACGCCGTTTGAATCTCTTTTCGTGCGTCCGTTATTTGTCCACCACGTCTAAAGGTGGAGCTTATAATACTAGCCACCCTTTGCTGTTCATCGTCAATCATTTTAGTAATTAACCTTGCATTTTCTTTCGCCCACGACTCGATGATTGCCTTATTTTCAGGGAGTGAAGCATAACCCTTTACTATCGGTACTTTTCTATCTTCAACCACCGTAACCAATTGATTAAAAACGTGCTTACGTACCTTTTCGCCCTCTTCTCTTAATCGTGTGATTAAAGCGGTGTAGGCAACCTCTGTAAGCCCTAGCTCTGTTAGCATCCGCTCTAATTCCTGCTCCCAATCCGCCACATCGTTTCGTAGTTCACGATCTGCTAGGTATTGCAAACGCACGGTGTAAGCTTCTATCATTCCTTTTAGTTTTTGCTGTTGCTTGTTTTGAAAGGCTACTAAAAAAGCACGATAGCCACTAGATGCACGACTAGGAAAGCTTTTTTTGATGATGATTATTTTTTTAGGCATTGCATCCTCTGTAAAAACATGTTATGCTGATTTTGGTATTCATAGGATTCCTTCTTTATTTTTAACTCTTAATTCACTCCCCTAGTTGTCAAACCCTAGGGGTTTCTTTTATTTTAAACCGTTTCTATCGAGTCGTCTTCAATATCTTCAAACGCCCCATTCAAGGCAGTGTTGTCTAGCTCACTTTGAAATTCTACCACGTTTTCCATTGAATAAGTGGGATTCATATTGTACCCCCCTTCATGTCTGATATGCCACAAATAGGCTGGGTCAACGCCACCTTCACGAATATAAATCGCATCGGCTTGTGCGTGCTTTAGTCGAACATCTGCTAGTTGTGCATCATCAAGGGGTTTAAGTGTTGGAAAGTTCCACGCCATATCGTCGGGCTTTTCTTTCCAGTCCTGTTGCATAGCTAGCAAGTCAATCAAGCGGTTAATAGCGGGTTGGAGCGTCTGCATCTGATAGGCTTGCACCGTGCCTGCCCATTGAGTGAAATCACCCTCGCCTGTAGCGTTCATGCCTTCGGGGGATCTACCGAATAGCTTAGTCATTGGGATGCCACTGTTAGCCGATACAAGCTCCATAGTTCTTAGCATCAAGTCACTATAGCCTGTGACGTTGCTAAATTGACGCTCAAAAGTTTCACTTTCCGCATCCATTAAAACCATATTCATTAAGGACTTACTGATGTTAGCATCGTTCAATCGTTTAGCGATTTGAGCCTCGCTTCCATTGCCGTATGACTCGAAAAGCCCTTGAATCTTAAGAATCGTCAAGCCCCATTCTTTAATGATGATGTCTGAAAACCCTTGTGCGGATAGATAGCTTAAGATGCTGGTATACGCCCCTTGCAAGGTTGATGCGTGCCAATAGTTATTTCGCTCAAAGGGATTTGAAGGCAATCGGTCGCCGTCTAAACGTATTACACGGCTTGAATGCACTTTAAGATATTTTCCGCTTTTCAAGTGAAGGTTATAGGTCAATACCTCTCCAAAAGTTTCACTATAAGGGTCGTTGTCATAATCGCTTGACGTTACCAAGCATTTAAAACGGTCAAACACGGCTAAACGCTCAATAGTCTTTAAACCTGCCTCCCTCAATGGCATGTCTAAGTCTTTTTCGCCGTCCTTTGCGAGTAAAAGCATAATAGCCCCACCATACAACCTAGCATCTTTTGAAAGGTCTGTAAGGTACTTAAACGCATCAAGGCGTTCAAGCTCCGTGTAAAGCTCTTCGTCGCACTCTATACCCTTCTTTAAAGCTTCATCGGGTAGCATATCAATTAAACGCCGTGCAATACCGCTTGATGAGTAAAGCCCTTCTAGTGTGCGTTGGTCAAGTAGTGCGTCGCCTGTGAAGGTCGTCGCCGTGTTGGCATCCCTGCCATGCCGTCCTAGTCCTGTTAGGATATTTTCTACACCGTCGGTTTTAACGGCTTTAGTGTCTGTGTGAACGGCTTTAATCGGTTGTTTCTTGCGTTTCATTGTGTCCCCTCCCCTTATGGTTGCTTTTAGT
>Ga0315904_10005250_pt1 | contig 18058 bp, 28 predicted proteins | sample LakEriMetagenome_6_FD_203529 | JGI IMG/M metagenome (GOLD analysis project Ga0315904, IMG submission 203529) | Freshwater fungal communities from buoy surface, Lake Erie, Ohio, United States - Buoy 12 MA120 | ecosystem: Environmental > Aquatic > Freshwater > Lake | place: USA: Lake Erie, Ohio...
TTGATTTCCATACTTGAGGGAATTTATAGTTAGGGTCAGTTACGTTAAGAGAATACGATTTAGATAAACCTGGTGTTGGAGTTGGTCTGTAAGCATTAATATCTGGTGAGAACATATATCCGGTTGCATTTGTAATACTTCCGAATAATGCCATACCACTATTAGATGCTTGGTTAGATATCCAAACGAATGGTGGAGGTCCTTGAAATAATCCAGTTCCACCACGAACTTGTAAAGATAAATCATCATACACATCCCAGTTGAATCCAACTCTTGGTGAAATTTGTAATGCTGCTTTTGGAGCTTGACCTGTATTCAATCTAACACCACCATAGAATTTGGTAAGCGTATCAACTACTGGATTGAATAAGAAGTTATCAGCGAAAGCAACATAATCTGCTCTTACACCATAGGTTATTGTTAAGTTATCTTTTACTCTGAATTTATCTTGAGCAAATAAACTTAACTCAGTATTCTTAGGTCCTACCAATGGGAATCCATCGGTTAATGACCAAGACAAATCATAAATAGCTGCTGGTTTAGTTCCTGCTGCTGAAGCGTAGAAATCAGCTAAACTATTGAAACGATATGCACCTGCGAAGTTTGGTGAGAATCCATTTGAGTATTTCTTAAATGAATTTTGTGTACCAAATGTAAATTCGTGCTTACCTTTATACAAATTGAATATGTTATTTAATTGAATTACATCGGTATTCAATTCGTTACCATAAGTAAATCTTTCATATCCAAAAGTTGTGTAAGGTTGACCATTACCATCTAAGATATCCACTTGCGGAAATACTCCATCAGTTAATGTGCCTCTGAAATCTCTCAACTTAGTGTATCCAATTTGTAATTTATTAGATGCGTTATTTGAGAAACGAGTTGTTAATTCACCGATAAAGATGTCAGCATTGTTATTGATTGTATATCCAGCACCATAGAAAGGCATTGCTGTTACACCTGGTCTTCTACCATTTGATGCGTTTACTGATTGTGAGTTAGATGGTGGAATATCTGCACCAGAACGTAACAATGTATATTTTAATGAGAATGAATTCTTATCATTGATGTTCCAATCTAATTTAGTTGTTAAACGTTTTGATTGAGAACCATATTGATATCCTTGATACGCACCTGGATCGTAATTGTATTTTTCAATTAGGAACTTTCTAAGTGCATCCAAATCAGCAGCTTTAGCTTGTGATACGTTGATACCATTTGGTGCGTTAGTTGCATCAGATGCTATCCATTGAGTACCAGGCTCCATTCTACTTTCTTGTTCACCATTTACAAAGAAGAACAATTTATTTTTAATAAATGCTCCACCTGCTGTGAATCCTTTTAAATCATATGTAAAATCTTGCTTTGGTTGTGTAATATCACCAACTTTGTAACCTTGTAAATCATTGTTCTTAAAGAATTGGTAAACTGAACCAAATGATTTGTTTTTACCACTACGAGTTACGGTGTTAATTGAACCACCTGCGAAACCACCATACTTTACATCGAATGGAGTTACGTTAACTTGGATTTGTTCAATCGCATCTAATGAAATTGGTTGAGCGCCTGTTTGACCACCCAATGTACCATCACCTAAGCCGAATGAGTTGTTGAAGTTAGCACCATCCAAAGTAACGTTATTCAATTGTGATGATAAACCACCAAATGATAAGTTGTTTTGAGAAGGAACTAATTTAACTAAATCTTTCCAACTTCTATTAACGTTTGGAATTCCTTCGATTAATCTTCTATTGATAATCTCTTGAGCTCCAGTACGGCTAGAGTTAAATACGTTGTTTTGACCTGCTGTTACAACTACTTCTTGTAAAGTTGTTGTTGCTTCTCTCAAAACAAAGTTTGACTTGTGAGTTTGTCCTAACAATAATGTAACATCATTTTCAGTTTCAGTTTTGAAACCAATAAACGAAACAGTAATTGTGTAAGGACCGCCGATTTTTAGGTTTGGTAAGTTATAACGTCCATCTAAACGAGTAGAAGTACCATACTTCGTTCCCGTTGGTTGATGAATCGCTACAACATTAACACCCGGCAAACCAGCTTTCCCATCAGATACTAACCCCTGAATTTCAGAAGTAGTTTCTTGTGCACTTACTCCAAAAGATGATACCATTAGAATCACCATAAGGAGAAATTTTCCGATTTTTTTCATGTTTGTTTGTTTTTGTTTAAATTGTAACCATTAAAAATAAAAAAGGTATAGAGATTGCTCCCCATACCCTTTTAGAGTTTGTGACCTTTTACGGCCAAATTAGTTGTATATAAATTTGTATTGTAATTTTTTACAATCATAGGCTTTGAAACATTTTTTCCATTCATAACTATATTCATTTTCACAAAAGTTTCACAAATATACGAAAAAAAATTGATGAATCCAAAAAAAATCGTATAAATTATTGATAGTCAAATGATTATAAGGTACTGAAAATCAACTATTTATAAAATGGTGAAAAAATATCATAATTTGTTGATTTTCAATGTGTTATAAGGCTATTTTTTTCAAAAAAAATTTGGAAAATTGCTATTTTTTTCGTATTTTTACTATGTAAAAAAAATTATTGTATGAAAAATTATGAATTAACGTTAAAAAGAGAGGCTCTTGTAAAAAGTGGGGCTTACGATGGACGTTTTCGTGAAAAAGTGGTTGTTGATAAGAAGAAAAAAGAGCGTAGAGAATGGGCTCGTAAGAAATTTACCTTTGATTTTAAAAATTTTAAATAAAAACCCCTTATTATGAGACAGACAGAACAAAAAGCCTTAGATTATTTGAAAAGTAACCCAATTGTTTCTAATTTTATCGAAAAGTTGGATAAAGAACGTAAAGAGTATTACGAAAAAGCTGATATGCCAAATCAATACAAACCCGTAGTTGTTGAAGTTGGTAACAAATTCATCAGAATATGGCATGGTAGTAGTTGTTGGGGATTTATTAGTAGAGTTGATGGTGATTTGAAGGGAGCGCCTATTAAAAAAGGTGATTTGTTGAAAGCCGCTACTTGGAAAGCACCAGCAAAGCACGCTAGAGGAAACATTATTGATGGAACTGCCCAATATGGGGTGTATGGACCATCATACATAAAATAATTGAATGGAATTAAGACCGAATCAGATAGAACCTGTAAAAAAGGGTGTGGATTTCTTTAAAAGTAAGAAGCCGCACCCTTCAATCATTGTTGCTCCTACCGCATTTGGTAAAAGTATCGTTATTGCCGAAATAGCTCATCGTTTGGGTGAGAAAATCTTAGTTATTCAGCCTTCAAAAGAGTTATTGGAGCAAAATTACAATAAATTCATCAATTTAGGTGGAAAAGCATCAATTTACTCCGCATCAATGAATGAAAAAGAGATTGGTGAGGTAACTTATGCTACAATCGGTTCTATTGTGAATATTGCTTGGAAATTTCACGAGCTTGGTATATCAAAAGTGATTATAGATGAGTGTGACCGCTTTCCAAGAGAGCCGGATGGTATGTTGAGGAGATTTTTAACGGCAGCTAAGATAACGCACGTATTGGGATTAACGGCAACCCCATTAAAGTTACAAACTAATATGGATGAGTGGGGTAAACCTTTCTCAAAGTTGGTAATGCTGACTTCAAAGAGTAAAAAAGGTAATTTTTTCAAAGAAATCATTCACGTTGCCCAAATTAAGGAAATGGTGGATATGAATTTCTGGTCACCCTTAAAATATGAATCGTATGACTTTGATACTGGTGAGTTAGTTTACAATTCAACCAATGCGGAATTCACCGATGATAGTATTCGTAGGGCTTACAAACAGCAAGATATTGGTGGTAAGATAATTAAAAGGATTTCCGAATTACCTGAGCGAAAATCAATCCTTATAGCCGTTCCTTCTATTGAAGAAGCAAAAGAACTATCCACTCGCTTACCAAGTTGTGAAGCAATCTTTAGTGGAATGCCCGATTCGGATAGAGATAAGATTATTTCCGATTTTAAAAGTGGTAAACTAAGAATTATTGTCCAAGTTACAATTCTTTCAGTAGGGTTTGACCACCCTGAGCTTGATTGTATTATAACCGGCCGCCCAACCGCATCATTGAGTTGGTGGTATCAGTTTGTAGGTAGAGTAACTCGTATTCATCCTGACAAAAGGGATGGGCTTGTAATTGATTTTGTGGGTAGTGTACCTAAGTTCGGAAAGGTAGAAGAATTAACCTTTGAATATGAAGCACCACTTTGGAAACTTTATGGTGAAGGTACAAAGTTATTAACAGGTATTCCACTTCACGAAGTTGGATTGCATAAACAAAACCAGCCCAATCCGCATGATATAGCAGCGCAAGGGCCTGTGGTTAAAATGACATTCGGAAAGTACAAAGATGTGGAAATCCGTAAAATTCCTATTTGGTATCGTAAATGGATGTTGGATAATATCAAATGGAATCCTTTCAATAAACATATTCAGCAGGAATTACTCCGTTTAAAAGAAATTGGGATTTAGATAATATTTATACCTAATGAAGCCTTCATATATACATACAAAAGAGGGTTGGGGATAATATGTGGACTCCAATCACCATATCAAAGTTATTCAATTTTCTTTTATTGGTGATAGGATTCGTATCGTTTTTCTTTCTTAATGAAAAGTGGAAATATCGTTATTATCAATGGGTAGGTCTTAAAAGTGTATGGGCAAAAAAAGTATTATTCAAAAAATTAATAAAATAATGTATTTTATAAATAAACAAATGATTCCTGGTAATAACCTTATATGGGTTTTAAAATTAAATGAAGCCGATACAATTTATAGTTTCGATTCTTTGGAATATGCAAATTTAAAAAAAGAAGAATTACAAAATTCAGATACTTCAGGAAGAATTTACAAAGTCACATTTAAAAATGATGATGGGGCTTATACATACGTAGTGTCTTAGTGTCTTTGCTTACTGCTTTATTTTAACTGCTTCTTTTGTCCCAGTGTCCAAGTGCCGTAAATATATATGCTGCCGCTGACCAAAAAAGCTGATTTTTTATAAAAATTTTTAAATTTTAAAAATATACATGATTTTGTTAGGAAATCTAAAATATTTTTCTTATATTTGTGTTTCACCAAAAAGTATAATGTTATGAAAGAAGAAGTATCTATCGGCGAAGTATTACAAGAAAACGCAATATCATATTGTGAAAGAGTATATCCTGAAATGATGGATGAGTTTAAAAAAATTCAATCCGAAATGTATGAAACCTTTTGTAAGAAGCAAAGGAACTATGGGCCTGGTAATATATCCGTAGGAACTTCATTACAAACAAAAGAGGATGTTAAGTTATCTCTTACAGGTCTTTGGTTCAGAATCAATGACAAAGTTCAAAGATTAAAGCAATTGGTTGTTTTAGGTCAACCGGATGAAGTTGGCGAATCGGTGCAAGACACTTATCAAGACCTTTCCGTTTATGGAATCATCGCACAATTAGTACAAAGAAATAAGTGGGCTAAATAATGAATTGGAAAGAGTACTTTAGAAATATAGCCCATCAAGTCAAACTGAAATCAAAAGATGAGAAAACACAAATTGGTGCCGTAATAGTTGGTGCTGATAATGAAATTGTATCTACGGGGTATAATTCGTTTCCCAGAGGTATTGATGATTCGTTTGCCGAAAGACAGGAAAGACCTGAGAAGTATTATTGGTTTGAACATGCGGAAAGAAATGCTATTTACAACGCTGCACGAATTGGTGCTATTACAAAAGGTTGTGCAATATATCTAACCTGTGGGACTCCTTGCTGTGATTGTGCTAGAGGTATTATTAACGCAGGTATCCGCAAAGTTTATTTAGAGGCCGGTAAAGTTGGTGCAAAATCCCCACATTGGGATGAACATGCGGTTCGTAGTTTACAAATGTTTAAGGAAGCTGGTGTAGAGGTAGAATATTACGAACAGTAATATTTATCTATATGCAATATTATAGATTATACGATTTAACAAATCAATATCCATCAATTGGAAATTACATTACTAGAACACCTGGCATTGTAAATTTTTATGGATTATATCCAGAAACAAATATAAACCCAATTCCTATAAAAAACTTAGATGGAATTAAATATGTTTCTGGGTGTACCTTCAGATTTATTGCAAATATTAAAGAAAAAGATTCCGATACATTTGGTAAATTATATACATCTGAAAAATATTTTAAAGATTTAGAAGCATCAATTACAGAATCAAATCCATATTTTACAAATCAATCTTTGCAAGATATTTTTATAGTTGATATTTCTTTAGAAAGATTTAAAATTTTATTTAATTCACTTACCGATAAAGAAAATATAGCAGGTGTAGATGTATTTTTTAATAACTTTGTTGAGAAAGGAAATAAAATAAATTATGAGTATTTTGTAAAATTTTTAAATTGGGTAGTATCATTACCAAGTCTTTCCGAAATTGATACGAATGGAGTAATTCCAGCAAATCAATTATTAGCATTCGAAACATATGAGATTGACCAAGAAAGAGCCTACTTCTATCCAAATGAAATACAAAGACCTGGTAATAGAGGTAATCAACAAAGTGGAACGGGCAATTCTACAACAAATACAACAACCATACCACCACCAACAAAAGAGGAGCAAACGCCAGAACAACAACCTAAACCTGGTACTTTTGTTGGAAATTTAATACGAAAAATTGAAAGTGTTCCTGTAATTGGAGCTGTTGTTACTGGTGTTAAAGCAGTTGTTAATGCTGTTGGTTCTGCTGTAAAAGCAGTTGGAAAATTCTTTAAAAAATTATTTTCAGATAAAAGAGTAAAAGAAAATGTAATAAAAGTAGCAACAATTGGAGATATTAATATATACAAATTTAATTATATTTGGGATAAAGATAGTGAACAATATGGTGTTATTGCTCAAGAGCTTTTAGGAACTAAATATGAATCTGCTGTTTTTGTAGATGAAGATAGTGGATTATATAAAGTTGATTATGAAAAGCTTAACGAAATGGTAGATATTCAATCCTTTATAAATCAATTGGAACAAAAAGATTAAAGTAACTTTTTATTATATTTATAAGTAATAAAAGGTTGCCGATGATTAATCCGAACGTGAAGTGGCAAAAGTACCTTAATAGTTCTACCCCTTCTATTAATAGGTACTTAAAAGAATACGGAGATGAAATTCTTCTACAAACATTCCAGCGTTTATCATCAGCAATAAAATCTAAAAAATCCCACATCATTTTATTTCGTTTCAAAGATTCTGATATAGTTTCTAAAATATATCAGAAAGATTATATTGCTGCATTGGAGGCACTACTTAACCTTTGCATCGGATTGGAAAAATATGAACTATGTGCTGAAATACATTCACATATTAAACTGCTAAAATTAAAGAAAGCTAGAGGTAAACCAAAAGCAAAGGTTACATCTATTAACCTGTAAAACGTTAATCAGTATGGCTAGAAAAAAAGTTGAGGAAGAAATTCCAAAAGAGGTAGTTAGAGAGTATAAGTTATCTTATCCAAAAGTTATAAAGAAAATTAAATTTAAAACATTCAATCAAAAAAGATTTTACAAAGCAATTGAACATCCCAATCATAATATTATAATGGGACATGCTTTAGCAGGAGCAGGAAAAACATACATATCAATTCAAAAAGGTTTAGAGTTATTATTACATCGTCTTTCACATATTGAAAAATTAATTATAATAAATCCAACTGTTGATGTTGGTAACGAAGATAAACTCGGACACTTACCTGGTGATTTAATGGAAAAGATTGCCGTACATAATGAATCATCTTTATTTATAATGCACAAAATTATAGGACCTGTTGAAACCAAAAAATTAATCGAGCAGGGTAAGATTGAGTTCAGAGTGTTAAACTTTCTTAGAGGTATAAACTTTGAAAAAAGTTATATCATATTAGATGAGGCACAAAACGCATCACCGCATCAATTAAAAACCCTAATCACTCGTATTTCAGATGATGCTAAATTAATTATTGAAGGAGACCTTTCTCAATGTGATAAGTATCGAACCAATGGTTCGCCCGCTTATACAAAAAGTGGATTCTTTGATGTATGGAAAAGATTAGCAAAAGTTAAAGGAGTTTATCAGATAGAATTTACTAGAGAGGATTGTATTCGTTCAGGCATTGTTAAAAGAGTGCTTGAAAGATATGAATTGGAGGAGCAAATTATCTTAGGTGAAAACAACCTTTATGAATTGGACTTCAACTTTAAACCATTTCCTGATGAAGATGAACAGGGAATAGTTGAAAATGAGGAAGTTATAACTAATTGATTTTCAATAACTTATGAAAAGGGGGCGTAACTGGTTGATTTTCAACACGTTATTTCCCCTTTTTTATTTGGAAAATTCGGGTATTTTTCGTATCTTTACTATGTAAACAAAATGAGAAGTTATGTCTGATAAAAAAGTAATATGGATTGATATGGATGGTGTGTTAGTTGATTTCAATGGACACGTTAAAGAAACTATATCAAACAATACATTTCTAAGAGAAATTTACAAAGGTAGGTATGACCACATTCCGGGTATTTTCAGAAACCCAAAACCAATTGAAGGTGCTGTTGAAGCAGTTAAGAAATTGCACGAAAGTGGAAAGTACGAATTGTATATCGCCACCGCAGCACCTTGGGGTAACCCAATGAGTGCTATGGATAAAAGATTTTGGATTGAAGAACACTTCGGACGTTTGTTCCATAAGAAGATGGCAATCACTCACCTTAAAGGAATGTTGATTGGTGATTATCTTATTGATGATAGAACTGCAAATGGTGCTGGTGAATTCAAAGGTGAACTTTTAAAATTCGGATGGGCTTACGAAACTGAAACTTTTAACGAATATCCAACTTGGGATTCTATACTTAAAAAACTTTTATAATGAAAAAACTTTTAACCCCTATCGTTTGTTTATTATTTGTTGCATGCGAAAAAACAGAAGTACCAGAACCAATTAAAGAATATACGTTCACAATTGATTCTGTACTTACACAAAATGGTTTACGCTCTTTACCAAAAGACCAAAATGGATTATATCATTTGAGAATTACTACGGTAAGTAGTTCACAATCGCATAGAGTTGTTGGTAAGATTTTAGTAAATGGTAGAGAACCATATCCATCTGAAAAAGTTACTTTTGAAAGTAATCTTTATTGGTGGGTTAGACAAGGAGATACAACGGCAACTATTACCCAAGCTTATGTAAATTATTTTACAGGCCAATATACAATAGTTCAATTACCACCAATGATTGCTAACAAAGATGAGTTAGTACCAACAACTAATTGTTGTTCATATAGTGGTAAAAATGGTGAAATAAATACGGTTATCGCTCCAATTAGAGAAATGATTGGAGATACACTTGTATTAAAAGCATATCATTATCCATCTAATAAAACAATGTTTACAAAAATAGTTTTAGAATAATGAGAAAAAAAGAAGTTAAGTTACCAATGACTCCTATAACGGAAGAAACATTTATCAGACAAGGTTGGAAAAAAATTAATGCTGGTGATGGTATGGATGAAGATGGAAATGATGAGGATGGTCATTGCTATTGGGCTTTACCAATTCCAAAATATAGAGATGATGAGTTTGCTCCTTTATTGGTTTCAAATTCAACCGATGAGCAATTAATACTAAGAGAGTTGGGATTAAAACCTGGTCAATTCTTTATTGAAATGTCTGATATGGATGGGTTGGGATTTTGTAGTAGTGAAGAAGAATTGGATATACTATATTCAGCGCTTTGTGGTGAGGATATTGAAGAAAATTTGGAAAATCAAGAATAAATTCGTATATTTGTGTTATGAGAAATTATACAGACAAACAATTACAAGAGAACTATGATAAATTCATAGCATTTGTAAAGAAAGCATTCGCTAAACAACCTGAACGTTTAGAAAAACTATTGGTAATGTATTCCGAAGACCATTTAGGTATGGAGTTAGCAGTAGCGCCGGCAAGTGGTAAAGCCCACTTTCATTCTGCATATAGAGGTGGTTATATTGACCACGTTATGAATGTATGTAAGAACGCAATCGGAATGATGAAGCAGTACAAAGAGAATGGTGGTGTTATTGATTTTGAAGTAGAAGAACTTCTATTTGCAGCACTTCATCACGACTTAGGAAAGTTAGGAGACCCGTCAGGCCCATATTACATTGACCAAGACAGCGATTGGCATCGTAAAAATCAGGGTTCAATCTTCAAACAAAACCCTGACATTTATTACTTTGATGTAACCCACCGAGCAATTTGGTTGTTACAAAAGTATGGTATTGAATTTACTCAAAAGGAAATGTTGGGTATTATGTTGGCTGATGGATTGTATAACAAAGCTAACGAAAAATATTTCATTTCGTATGACGAAAATTTCCAGTTAAAGACTGAATTACCTTACCTAATACATTGGGCAGACCATATGAGTTGCCGAATTGAAAATAGTGAATATAGAAATGGCGTGAAATTTTAATTACGCTATATTTATAAAACGATAGTACCCGGCCGGTATATCAAACCTAAATCGCTCTATGAGGATTTAGACTTAACGCTTAAAAAAGGTAAAAAATGAAAAATCAAATTCAAAAAGGGTTTCCTATGACCCCATTTCATAGGGATGAGTTCTTAGCACCATTCGATACTCTATTTGATAGAATGTTATCTAACACATTCCCAGAGTTAGCAAAAGAAGTTGGTGTAGATGTTTTCCAAAAGGGAGCATATCCAAAATGTGACATCATTAATTTTGATGACAGAATTGAAATCGTAGCAGAAATTCCTGGTCTTAGTAAAGAACAAATATCCATTGATGTGGATGGTGATGTTATTACTTTGAAAGGAGAAAAAGGTGGACAAACCGAAATTACAGGTGGTGAATATTTGAGAAGGGAACTAAAACGTTCTTCATTCCAAAGAAGTTTCACAGCAGATTCTACAATTTTCAATTTGGACAAAATCAAAGCTAAATTTAGCGATGGAGTTCTGGAACTTATAATTCCAAAAAGAGAAAGGGAACAACCTAAGAAAAGAACTATTTCGATAGGTTAATCCTGTAAAATACAAAAGGGTGGGTATCAAAATCCACCCTTTTTCTTTTTAATGAATATTTATTATAACAAATAAACAAATAGTTTTTATGAAACCTGAATACAAAAATAGAGCACAAGAAAACTTAGAAGCAATTGCTAAGAGAGCCAAAGTTATTTCTGAAATGTTAAATGGAGAAAGACCAGTTAATCAAGATGAAGCAAAAAGAGTAACTAAAGAAATTGAAAGATTGGTTGAGTTGACACAAAACATCGTAGACTTATCGTAATACAAAAATGAATTGGTTAAAAGTATTAGTTGGATTGTCCGCAATTCTTGTTGCCGGATGTGCAGCTTATTTTTCCGTAACGGGATTAGGCGTTCTTTTCGCAGGAGCATCACTTTCGGTAATGGTAATGGCTGGTGCATTGGAACTTGCTAAGTTAGTTGCTGCAACATATCTAAAGCAAGAATGGGATACGCTTAAAGGATTTAATAAATGGTATTTAACTATATCAGTTGGTACGTTAATGCTTATTACATCAGCTGGTATCTTTGGTTATCTTTCAAATGCTTTCCAACAACAAAACCTTTCACTACAAAAAGTGGAAAGGGATATTGCAGTTTATCAAATGCAAATTGATAAAAATGATAAGGAGATTGAAAGATATACAACTCAATTAACGAATCAACAAAACATTCGTAACTCACAAGAAGCTAACATATCTAAAGTAGTAGAACGAAACGGTTCAACATCACGACTTTCACAAATGGTTCGTAATGCGGATAAAGAGATTACAAATATTTCTAAACGTATTGATGAACTTACCATACAAAATAATGTAGCGTTAGATTCAATCAATAATATTAAAAACAACAACATTGAATTAGAAAGAGAAGTTGGTGGATTCCGATTCGTAGCAGATGCATTTGGTGTACCACTTAATCAGGTTGTAAAGTTTTTTATATTCGTAATTGTATTAGTATTTGACCCATTAGCGGTTGCACTTATTATTGCTTTCAACGGATTATTAATGAAACGTAAAGAAGAAGGAATTGATATTATTATAGATGATGGTGGTATTTCCGATATTCTAAAAAAAGAAAAGGAATACGAAGTATATGGTGATAAGAAAAAGCAAAGGGAAGCTATTATAGAAATGATGAAAGGTGATGAAGAATTGGGTTTGTACGATGAACCAATATTAGCATCCGAAAAAGATGCAGAAGTATTTTTTAATGAAATAGAAAATCCATCAGAACCAAATGAAGAACTTAAACAAGCAGCTGAACAATACAAAGCTGACTTAAAAAAAAAAGAAACTGATTCCGATACAAAGGATTTGGAAGAAAATGAAATAACGGATGATGAATTATTAAATTTACAAACTGATTATTCTCCACGTCCTATTGATTTAGATGGTGATGGTTCAATTGATGGTATAGATACCGATGGTGATGGGATGATAGATAAAGTAATAGCACAACATCCAAACAGAGCTATGGAAGTAAAAAATATTCTACCATATTATGCTAGAGCTAACTTTGATTGGAATGACCGTAGGAATTGGATAAATGACCAAAATGCGGTTAATTACTGGATAAAACATATCAAACCTTCACAATATCCAACCGATTTTACAAGTAAATCATATTAAAGTTTGGTAAATTAAAATTATTTTCGTATATTTGTATATCAACAAATTATACCAAAAAATGAATTTAGGATACGCGTGTATTAATATGAGTATGGGTAAAAAAGTAAGTACTAACCGAGCTATGGTTAAACGTACTTTTCAATCGAAAGGATTAGATTATGTATCTGAGTTGGCATTACTAAATGCAAAAGATATCATTAAAATTTTAGAGTGGAATAGATTAAATGGAATTAAAGTATTTCGTTTATCATCCGCAATTATACCTTGGGGTGACCACATTGATATTACACAACTAAAAGATTACAAACAAATTAAAAGTGAATTAAAGAAAGCAGGTGATTTCGCTAAGTTTCATAACATGCGTATTAACTCACACCCCGGCCCATTCGTTGTATTAACATCACCAAAAGAATCTGTTGTTGAAGGAGCTATTAAAGATTTAGAACTTCATGCTAAGATATTTGATTTGATGGGATTATCAAAAACTCCATTCAATAATATAAACATTCATTGTAATGGTGTTTATGGTGATAAGCAATCAGCTATGGATAGATTTTGTAAAAACTTCAAACGTTTATCTAAATCAGTTCGTAGTAGATTAACAGTTGAGAATGATGATAAGGCAACAATGTATTCAGTATTAGACCTTATTTATATTCATCAAAATACTGGTATTCCAATCGTATTTGATTATCATCACCACAAATTTTGTACAGGTGGATTAACCGAAGAAGAAGCACTTAAATTAGCTGCAACAACTTGGCCTGATGGTATAAGACAAGAGGTTCATTATTCTGAAGCAAGAGAAGGAAACAAACCACAAGCACATGCTGACCTTATCAAAGAATTACCAAACACATATGGTTTAGATATTGATGTAATGGTTGAAGCAAAATCAAAAGAATTAGCAATCCTACCTTTTATTAAATGATGAATTATATAGCAATATTAACTTTTCAAATAATGTTCAATATCTTTAAGGTATTGGAAATTAAATTTACTTATGAAAATCAATTGACAAGATTGATGCTTAATTCAGTATGGATTAACTTAGTATCACTTGCTTCAGTTTATTATTCATTAGATAGCCTTTTAAAAGGTGATATGTGGGTACTACCTTTTTATATTGGTGGTAGCGTATTGGGTAAGTGGATAGCAATGACACAAATGGAAAACTTAGAATCAAAATTATTTTCATTTTTTAAATCAAAAGAAGATGGCAAAAGGAATACTAGAGTTCGACCTAAATGAGCCTGATGATATAATGGCACACAAAAGAGCAACTAAATCATTAGATTTGGCATTGGCACTTTGGGATATAACACACAATACGAAGAAAAGTATTGAGTGGAGTTTGGATGGTAAGGAGCTTGATAAATACGAAGTATTGGATTTAGTTTATGATAGAATATATTTGATATTAGAAGAACATAATATCAGATTAGATGATTTAATTAATTAGTATGGGAAACGAATTAGATAGACAATATAAGGAACTTTTAGAAACTATTATCAACTTTGGTGTTGAGAAAAAAGATAGAACTGGGACGGGTACTAAATCAGTTTTTGGTTATACTATTCGTCACAACATGCAAAAAGGATTTCCAATTCTAACTACAAAGAAAGTTGCATGGAAGCAAGTAACATCGGAATTACTTTGGTTTCTTACAGGTCAAACTAATATTGAATTTCTTCATAAACATAATAATCACATTTGGGATGGTGATTATCAAAAGAGTGGTAGAGATGATGGTGAGTTGGGGCCCATATATGGGCATCAATGGAGAAATTGGGGTGGTTGGAAAGAAGTAAAATTTACAGGAGAAAAAGATGAAAACGGGTATCTAAAACCTTCATATATTAAACACATTGGTATTGACCAAATAGATGATTTAGTTAGGAATCTAAAAGAAAATCCTGATAGTAGAAGATTGATGGTAAATGCTTGGAACGTTAGTGATTTAGATAAAATGACACTTCCACCTTGCCATTATGGATTTCAATGTTGGACTAGAGAGCAAGATGGAAAAAGATATCTATCCCTAATGTGGAATCAAAGAAGTGTAGATACATTTTTAGGATTACCATTTAATATTTCCAGCTATGGATTATTACTTCATCTTTTAGCAAACGAATGTGGTATGATTCCTGATGAGTTAATTGGTAACTTAGGAGATACACACCTTTACCTTAATCACATTGAACAAGCAAAAGAACAAATTGGTAGAACTCCTTATGAGTTACCTACGCTAAAAACTGATGTAAAAATTGATGGTATTTGTTGTGCAAATCCTTCCAATTTTGTTTTAGAAGGATATCAATATCACCCAACAATTAAAGCACCTTTAAGTAATTAATTATGGATTATAAAATTATAGATATATTTCCAACAGCGGTAATGAAATTTAAACTTAATAGAGAAATTTCAGATACAGAAAAATTGTTCGTAAATAAACATGAAAATATATATTTTCCAAACTCTGGAAACAAGTATTCAAAAAATACTTTCATTTTAAATGAATCTGAAATGAAAGATATAAACAAATTTTGTGATGATGCGCTACAAACATATTTCAAAAAAATTATTAATCCAATAACAAATACAGAATTAAAAATTACTCAAAGTTGGATAAATTATACTCAAAAAAATGGATTTCATCACGAACATGAACATCCAAATAGTATTATAAGTGGTGTATTTTATTTCGCAGCAGAAAAAGGTAAAGATATAATTTCATTTAGAACAAATAATTTTAAACAAATACAAATATTTTATAAAGAAGCAAACGATTATAATACAGTTCAAACAGATTTAAAAGTTGAAACTGGTGACTTAGTATTATTTCCATCGTATGTACCGCATTTTGTTCCACCAATTGAAAGTTCTAAAACAAGAATTAGTTTAGCATTTAATTCTTTTTATACTGGAGAATTGGGATTGCCTGATGCATTAAATTATGTTAAAATAAAATAACTATGGCAACAATAGATGTAAAAATTCAACACCCAAAGAGGGTAGAAAAGCAATGGGGATATGAACTATGGATTCATAATGATTCTCAATATTGTGGTAAACTTTTAGTGTTTACAAATTCTGGCAATAAGTTTTCTATGCATTATCATATGTTGAAAAACGAAACTTGGTATATCCAAGAAGGAGCATTTCAATTTGATTGGATTGATGGTGAGAAAGCAGAAAGATGTTACACACAATTACAAAAAGGTGATGTAGTATATATTCAAAAAGGATTACCACACCAACTCACGGCATTGACTGATAATTCGGTTGTGTTTGAAGTAAGTACCGAACATTTTGATGAAGATTCTTATAGAGTTTATAGAAATGGACCTCAAGATTTAGAATAATGACAAAAATAACAAAATACCTACGAAGCGTAGATGATATAAAAAAAGAATTGGAAGAAAATCCAAATAATATAAGATTCTATATGGGATATATGGGATTTAATAGTGAAGACCCAAACTCAATAGAATTTGTAGAACAAAAAATTGAAGAATATAAAAACAAACAAAATGAAAGTACAAAAAATTAATCATTCATCAATATCTCAAACTGATATATCAGAATACAAAAAAGCAATTTCAAATATTGATGGGTTTGTATTTAATGCATCTGATGTTAATATTGATAAAAGAATTATTACAATTCGTTTAGGTGATAAAGAAGATGAATTGACTTTAGTAAACCCAAAAGTATTACAAGTTTCAGATAAACCAATTGTTTATTTTGAAAAAGATACGAATAAAAAAAATAAAGTAAGAAAAACAATTAGATATCCTTGGATTGTTTTGGATACTGATAATTTAGGTAAAGTTGAATTTAAATGTACAAATGAAACTTTTAGTTGGAAAGATGCTGATGATTTTTTTGGTGATGTTGGTTTAGCTGAAGCAGTTTTAGTTCAAAGAGCTATTGATGCAATAGATGGTATTGATATTACTGACCTGCAGAGAGCATACTCAGAAACAATTAGAAAAGATAAAGAACCTGGCCGTAACGAAAGAGTTATGTTACAAGGACCAAATGGTGAGATGGAATTTGTTAAATCTAAAAAAGTAGATTCATATCTCACAAAAGGATGGCAATTAATCTAAAATGTGAGAAATGGCTAAAATAATATTTATCACAGAAGATTTAGATAATAGAGAAGCGTCTCGAATAGAATTTGAAGTACCAAATGATATGACAATTTGGGAATATAAAAGAGTTTGTGTAAGAATGGCAGGTGCTATGGGTTATGCTAATCTATCAATAAAGAAAGCATTCGGACATGAATATAAAGAAGAATCGGATTTAGAAACTACAAAAAAATTACAAGCCTTATATTCAGGCTCTTATGTATTATAATATGGAAATTCAAACATTAGGAGACTTACTTCAGAACCAACAAAATCAAATTCTTTCCCTAACTGTTCATATGGACTGTCTTATTGAAGAATTGGATGCAACGGGTGTTTTGGATAGTGATAAGCTTGATAAAAGAATGAAAAAGAAATTAAAAAAATTACAAGATATTGCAAATAAATTAAAAGAGAAAGAAGAATCATTACCACCTATGTTTAACTATGGTGGACCTGTTGGAGAAGCCTAAATTTGGTATTCTCAAAAAAATGTTGTATATTTGTATAATAATTAAAATTTATGGATTACCTAATTGGTTTTTTACTAATAATATTACTACCCGCTTCAATCATATTTAATATCCTTCTATTAATTAGAGGGATTAATCTTGTCAAACAAAATGAGCAACTTAGAGATGCTATCGAAGGATATGATTTAAGACAGATAAGAACCGAAGATAAATTAGAATCAATGCTCAACGAAATGAGAGAGATTGATATAAAAGGTTCTTTTGAATCCGATGATGAGGTAGGTAGTGTGTTTTCTCAATTAAAGGAAACAATCGAAACTTATAAAAATGAAATCTAAAAATGCCGCGTAAAAAGAAAGAAAAAATGTATTTTACAATGGATACCGAAAAGGCTATTATAGAATACAACAAAGTGGAAGATTCAAAACTTAGAAATAAAATTTACGAAGAAAGCATAAAATATCCATTTGAAAAACTTGCTGAAAATATTCTTAATACTTTCAAATTTTCTTATTTTGACGTAAGTAAAGAAGATGTACAAATGGAAGTAGTATCTACTTTAATTGAAAAGATACATATGTTTAAAGAAGGGAAGGGTAAAGCCTTTTCATATTTTTCTATTGTTGCAAAGAATCATCTAATTCTTAAAAATAATGGGAACTACAAACGTTTCAAAAAAACAGCACTTCTTTCTGAAATGCCTGAAAGTTGGAATCCTCCTGATAATTTTGAAGAAGAACAAAGAGG
>Ga0315904_10005256_pt1 | contig 18044 bp, 17 predicted proteins | sample LakEriMetagenome_6_FD_203529 | JGI IMG/M metagenome (GOLD analysis project Ga0315904, IMG submission 203529) | Freshwater fungal communities from buoy surface, Lake Erie, Ohio, United States - Buoy 12 MA120 | ecosystem: Environmental > Aquatic > Freshwater > Lake | place: USA: Lake Erie, Ohio...
GAGGGTGCTGAGTTGGCCCTTGACCGGCACGGAGCCCGACGGGGTGCGGAGTTGGCCTTCGAACGGGGCGGAGAACCCCCGGCCAAAACCGGGAGTTCCGGGAGGAATTTGAATCGATCCACGCAGCTCCCCTTCGACACCTCGGAGGGTGGCGGTGAGCACGGCGTTCAGTTCCCGGTCGAGGCGGTTGTCTTCAAATACGGCCGGGTCGCGATACTTGGCCTGCCAGAGGGCGGGGAGCGCGGGGAGCCCGGTCCAAAACTGGCAGAGATACGCGTAGGTGCGGTTCTCGGGGTTCTGCCAGTGAAAGTACACCACCTGACCATGACCAATCGACAAGCCGCCGAAAAAACAGCCGAGGATGCAGACGGCATACAGGACTGCTTTAAAGCGGCGTCCCTGGTACCAGTGCCCCAGGCCGGGGATGAGAAACGCCAGCACTCCCGCCAGGACGGGGTTGCGAAGATTGACCGGGGGGCCGGCCAATCCGGAAGGGGCTGGGGGAGTGGTGTCGGGCATCGGCGATTGGCCAGGATGATTGGCAGCGGCGGTCGAGGGATCGGAAAACCGACTCCCCGACCGCTGAGTTCCGTCGGTCACCTGTGTCGGAACAGGCCAACCAGTTAGAATTCCGAGGATTCTAGTGGAATCGCCCGAGAGGTGGTAGCCGGGATCGGCCGGCGCGGGTGGTCTCACGCCTCTTTCCCGTGGTGGAACCAGTGGTCGAAAACCTTCAGTCAACCCTCCTGCAGATCGAAGTGGTGGTGACTCAGCCATTCGCCGAGAACACGCTGATTGTGCATCGCGGGGCCGGCGGCGACTGCCTGATTGTCGACCCGGGATTTGGGCCGCAGGCGATTGTGCGGGCGGTCGAGGATCTGCGGGCCACGCCGGTCGCCATCCTGCTGACACATGGGCATGTGGACCATATCGCCGGGATTGACCACCTGCGGGAGCGCTGGCCCGAGTTGCCGATCCTGATTGGTCGGGGGGACGCCCCGATGTTGACCGACCCGGCGCTGAACCTGAGTGGTCAATTTGGTCTGCCACTGACCTGTCCTCCAGCGACCCGCCTGCTCGATGAGGGCGAACGGCTGTCTTTTTTGGGGGTGGAGTTTTTGGTCCGGGAGATTCCCGGGCACAGTCCGGGGCACGTGGTGTACATTGCGGCGGGCGCACCGCTGCGGATCCTGGGAGGCGATGTGCTGTTCGCCGGGAGCATTGGGCGGACCGATTTCCCGGGAGGCAGCCAGACGCAGTTGGTGACGGGGATCCAGGAGAAACTGTTCGTGCTGCCCGACGATGCGGTCGTGTATCCCGGACATGGTCCCGCCACCACGATTGGACGGGAGAAACGCACGAACCCGTATTGCATGACGGGCGTGGGTGGGCGGAGTTAGCCGCAGAGTCGAGCGTGCCATGGTGCGTGTGACCGGGGAGCGACGTGCGACCTGAGTGCGGCGGGCCCCCGGGAAAGGGCCGGTGGGTCAGGGCCGGTGGGCCCGCGAGGTTCGTGTGGATGTGGGGAGGTGTGACTTGTCAGGTGACAACTGCCGTGGGAGAGGGGGGAACTTCGGCCGAGCCGAGCGCCGGCGGAGGGATCGCCGCGCAGGGTCGGGGGCGGACCCGTTAACGGGGGCTCACCACGGCGGTTCTTGGCTGGGCCCGGAAAGTGCAGACTGGGGTCCCTGTCGGCAGGATTCGGCATGACGACTCCCGACGGCTTGAGTGAGTACCTGGCACGGTTGACCGTGGGCCGGGAGATTGTGCGGGTAGCCGCCGAGGTCTCTCCTGTCGACGAGATCGCCGCGGTGACCCGGCGGGTCACTGCAGGGGCCGAGGCGGGTGGCCCCGTGCTGGTGTTCGAGCGGGTCGCGGGAAGCAAGTTGCCGGTGGTGACGAACCTGTGGGGAGCTGCGGGTCGGGTCTACGGTTTCCTGGGAGAAGAGTCGGCGACAGCCTTGGTCGAGCGACTGCGCTCGGAGTTGAGCGGGAAAGTTGCGGAGGGGTGGTGGGAAAAGCTGCGGACGGTTCCGCAGTTGGCCCAGGGGGGGCGATTTGCCCCGCGGGTGACCCGCTCGGGGGCGTGCCAGCAGGTGGTGCGCTTGGGCCGCGATGTGGAGTTGGGAAGTTTGCCGTTCGTGCGATCTGGCTCGCGGGAGACCGCGGCGTGCCTGACGTCGGGAGTCGTGTTTACGAAGGATCCGGCGAGCGGAGTGCGGGATGTGGCGCGGGTGGCAGTGGCGGTTCACGAGCGCGCGAGTTGTCGGCTGCTGTGGTCGATTCACGATGTTGGTTTTCAGAACTACCTGGGTTACCAGCGACGTTCGCTGAGAATGCCAGTGGCGATTGTGGTGGGGGGAGATGCGGCGGTGCTGCTGGCGGCGTCGCTGCCGGGCCTGCCGGGGGTCGAACCACTGCGCGTCGCTGGTTTTTTGCGGGGCGGTTCGGTCGACCTGGTGGCGTGTCGCTCGCAGGATCTGGAGGTGACGGCGAACGCAGAGGTGGTGCTGGAGGGGTTCATTGACCCCGGGGAGGCGTGGGAGCCGGTGGGGACGGTGGCGAGTGCCACCGGTCATTACCGCACCGAGGGGTTGGCGCCGATTGTGCACGTGACAGCGGTGACGCAACGGGCAAACCCAGTGTGGCTGGCAAGCATTCCGGGGGGGGCCAACCGTGAGGAACGGGCGTTGGCCGAGGTCGCCTCGCGACTGGGACTGCCGGTGGTGCAGCGGTTGCTGCCTGAAGTCGTGGACTTCGCGGTTCCCCCGTGTGGCAGCCCGAACAATGTCGCCTTCGTGAGTATTCGCAAGCAGTATCCCTACCAGGCGCGGCGGGTCATTCAGCAGCTGATGGGGCTTTCGCCCCACTGGGCCGTCAAGCTGATTGTGGTGGTGGATGAGGGGGTGGCCCTGCGCGACAGCGAGAGCGTGTGGAGGGAGGTAGCGGCGAACCTGCATGCTCCGCGCGACCTGGTGCAGCAGGTGGGGCCGGGGAGTCAGTTGGATCATGCCTCTCCGGAGCCGGGGATGACCGCGATGGTGGGGCTGGATGCGACCCGCAAGTTGCCGGGCGAAGGACATGCCAGGGTCTGGCCCGAAGCGGTCGAGTGTGACGCGGACGTGCTGGAGAGGTTGGAGCAGCGGTGGCCCGAGTTGGGTCTGAATTGATTGGAAGCGGGTGAGCCAGGGGCTGGCCTCGAGAGCTCGGCGCGGCGCGGTGGTGGACTGGCCTGGGCTGCTGGCAACGAGTTTTGGTGCCGGGGCGAGGCCGGCTGGATGAAGCGGGATTTCAGACGGGACAACAGCGATGTCAGTTGAGCAGGGGGCTGCGTCCACGCGGGGAGCGGTGGGCGGGGTGGTGAACAAGTCGGGGGAGCGGGTCCGCCAGATGTTTGGCGAGATTTCGGCCCGCTACGACCTGATGAATCATGTGCTTTCGGGCGGGACCGACTATTACTGGCGCTGGCGGACGATTCGCGAGGCTCCGCCACGGGGCAAGGCTCCCGTCCTGGATGTCTGCACCGGCACGGGCGACCTGGCCCTTGCCTACGCGCGGGCGTGTGGGCCAGAAGGGGCGGTCATCGGCGCCGACTTCACGCCACAGATGCTGGTGATTGCCAATCGCAAGGGCCAGCGGCAACAGGCCGGAGGCACGCAAGGTTCACTGGTGTTCGTGGAAGCGGACACCCAGGCGTTGCCGTTTCCGGAGGGGACCTTCCAGATTGTGTCGGTGGCCTTCGGGCTGCGGAATGTCGCCGACACGCGGGCGGGGCTGCGGGAGATGCTGCGGGTGTGTGAACCGGGGGGGCGGGTGGTGGTGCTGGAGTTTTCGCTGCCCGGAAATCGCCTGTTGCGGGGGCTCTACCAGTGGTACTTCCGGAATATCCTGCCCCGGTTGGGTCAGTTTTTCGCCCGCAACAACCAGGGGGCCTACAACTACCTTCCCGATTCCGTGGGGCAGTTTCCGCACGGGGCGGAGTTGGCCGCGATCATTCGGGAGTGCGGCGCGAGCGAGGTGCGTTACCTCCCGCTGACGTTTGGAGTGGCGACGCTGTACATTGCGACGAAACCGGGGCAGCGTCCCTCGTGAACGCCGCGAGATTGTGGTGAGCGGGAACGGTGATGGCGAACTATGTGGTGGCGATTACGGGGGCGAGTGGCTCGATCTACGCACTGCGACTGCTGCAGGTGCTGCTGTGGTCGGGGCATGCGGTGCACCTGACGATTTCGCGATCGGGGGTGCAGGTGCTGGGAACCGAGCTGGGTGTGACGGTGGACCTGCAACGGTTTCAGCCCGGACAATTGTTCCAGGGGGGTGGCACGGCGGGAGTGATCGACTCGGGGCTGGAACATTATGGGGGGTTCCGTCCGCTGGGTGGCGAGATTTCCCTCGAGCGGCTGACGTACCACCGCTACGACGATTTTTCGGCGGGCATCGCGAGTGGCTCGTTCCTGACCAGGGGGATGGTGATCTGTCCCTGTTCGATGGGAACTGTGGCGAGCGTGGCGGGGGGGCATTCAGAGAATCTCATTCAGCGGGCAGCGGACGTGCACCTCAAAGAGCGACGTCGGCTGATTGTGGTTCCGCGCGAGACGCCGATCTCAAGCATTCAGCTGGAGAATCTGAGGAAGCTCTCGGAGGCGGGGGCGACAGTGTTGCCCGCGATGCCTGGTTTTTATCATGGCGCCCGGACGATTCCCGATCTGATCGACTTTGTTGTGGCGCGGATCGCCGATCAGTTGGGGGTCGAACATTCCCTGATGCGGCGGTGGGGGGCCGACGGCCGGTCGATCTGACAGGCGGCCGTGGACTTTTGGAGAGGTGTTCAGTCCGGTCCGGTGGGGGGATTGCAGCCGGACGAGTGGCCCGGCACATGAGATGGCCCGGCAGTCATCGAATTCTGGCCGTGAACGGACCGAAGGCGAGATGAGTCGCGAGAGGTACAACCGGTTTCGAGATTCGCTGTTTGAGCCGCGGTGTTGGGACAGTTGGGATTTTGGCCGGTGGGCGTTGGAGCCAGGGGTGTGGTTGCCACTGGGAGAGTTTCGGGCATTGGCTGACAGGCTTGTCCACTGGGGCGAGTCGGGCGTTTGAGAGGCGTGACGCTGGTGCATCCACGACATCATGGGCGGTCTGGCCCGGATCTTCCCCGGTTGCCGCTGAACAGGGAGAATCTCCGCGAACTGTGGCAGTTGTTCGCGTATCTGCGCCCGTATCGCGGCCGGTTCCTGGGGGCGTGGTGCTGTCTGCTGATCTCAAGTGCGACGGGGTTGGCCATGCCCTGGTTGGGCGGGCGACTGATCGACGCGGCCCAGGGGATGGGGACATGGTCACTGGGGACCCTGGGCGCGGTCCTGGCGAGTGTGCTGTTCCTGAGAGCCGCCTGCGCCTTTGGCAATACCGTGTGGAGCACGGACGTCGGAGAGCGGACGATGGCCGATCTCCGAATGGCGACGTTCGGGCGGTTGTTGCGGCTGCCGATGGTGTTTTTCGCGCAGCGTCGCGTCGGGGAGCTGGCCAGTCGGCTGACGGCAGACCTGGACCAGATCCAGCGGACACTGGTGAGCTCTATTCCGCAGTTTCTCTCGCAGTTGCTGACGTTGCTGGGGGGCATTGTGCTGACCACCATGACCAGTCCGCGGCTGACGCTGCTGGTGCTGGCGACCACTCCGGTGGTGGTAGGGACTGCGGTCTGGTTTGGGCGGCGGGCCAGGCAGCTGTCGCGGGAGACGCAGGACCGACTGGCCGAAACAAACATTATCGTCGAGGAGTCGCTGCAGGGAATTTCCTCGGTCAAGGCGTTTGGGCGCGAGGATTGGGAGGGTGCGCGGTATCGGGGCGGGCAGCAGCGGGTGATCGATGCCGCCCTGTTCAGCGCCCGCCACCAGGGGACGTTCAGCGCCTTCATGACGCTGTTTGGCACGGGCTCGATGGCAATTGTTTTCTGGTTCGGATGTGGAATGATCCGGCAGGGGCAATTGAGCGTTGGAGAAATGACCCAGTTCCTGCTGTACGCGATGTTCATCGCCGGTTCGGCTGGGCAGTTCGCCCGACTGTATGGCGACTTGCAGCGGATGCTGGGGGCGACTCAGCGGGTGCGAGAACTGCTGCGGGAGCCGTTGGAGCCGGGGCAGTCACTGGAGCCGGGACGGGGGCGAGTGGACGGCGCACAGCCGGGGGGAGTTGTCACGAGCCCCGCAGGGTTGGAGTGGCCAGGGCGGTGTCGGGGCGACGTGGCGTTCGAGGGAGTGCAATTCGCCTATCCGAGTCGGCGGGAGGTTCCGGTCCTCAGCGATTTCAGCCTGCGGATCGAGTCGGGCCAGCGTGTGGCACTGGTGGGTGCGAGTGGGGCGGGCAAGTCGACAGTGACCGCGTTGCTGATGCGGTTCTACCTCCCCGACGGGGGGCGGATTCTGCTCGACGGGCGTGAGATTGGCGAGTACCCGCTGGACTGGTTTCGGGCGCAGTTTGCGATTGTGCCTCAAGATGTGCTGCTGTTTGGGGGCACGATTGCAGAGAACATTGCCTACGGTCGGCTGGGGGCGACGGCAGCCGAGATTGAAGAGGCCGCCCGCAAGGCGAACGCGCATGAGTTCATTGAGCGATTTCCCGAACGCTACGACACCATCGTAGGAGAGCGGGGCGTCAAGCTGTCGGGAGGACAACGTCAGCGGATTGCGATTGCCCGGGCGGTGCTGCGCGATCCGGCCCTGCTGCTGCTGGACGAGGCGACCAGTTCGCTCGATTCAGAGAGTGAGGGAGAGGTGCAGCGGGCTCTGGACCAGCTGATGCTGGGGCGAACCTCGATCATCATCGCCCATCGCTTGTCGACGATCCGCGATGCCGACTGCATTTTCGTGCTGAAGGAGGGGCGGATCTGCGAAGCGGGGACTCATGACCAGCTGCTGGCCAGTCCCGCGGGCGTGTATCGCGCGTTCTGTGAGCGGCAGTTCGGACCAGAGGCGACCGCGGCGTCGGCAGGTGGAGGGGTCACGCGGGACTGGTGACGCGGGGCTTTTAACGCGGCGGCTGAGTGGCGCGAGTCATTGGCACCACAGACGGGCCTCACTCGACCCAACCCCAAATTCGCTCAAGCTCGGCCAGCTCGGCCGGGGTGTTCACCCCGCGGAGGGTCAGCAGGTCGGGATCGACATCGGTCAGTTCGAAGGCGTCCACGATGCGACCGCGGCTGACATCCACCAGGTCGAGCAACCGCCGACGGTCTTGGTCCAGCAGCTGCTGAACAGTGGGTTGCAAGGCGACGCGGAGGAGTGTGGCACACCCCTGCAGGCGGTCTTTCCAGCGGACCATGACGAGGTCGGAGTGGTCGTCCAAAAGAGTGGCGAGCCGGGTGACGAACGCCGGGACGAGCAGCGGGGCGTCGCAGCTACAGTAGAAGGCGAGATCAGCTTCGCCTTGGAGGGTTAGCAGGCCCTGGTTCAACGCCGCCAGGGGACCTTGGTGATGAACGGGATCGTCCGTGCGGCGAGTGGCGGGGGGGAGAGCGGGCAGGGGCTGTTGCGGGGCGGCGACCACGACGACTGGAGAGGCGACCGTGGCGAGTTGCCGGGCGAGCCGGGTGAGAAAGGCCTCGCCCCGCCAAGTCAGGCTGGCTTTGGGTGTTCCCATCCGCAGGCTGGCCCCGCCACAGGCGATGAGGGCGGCCAGCCGGGGGGAGTGAGAGGTGGGAAGCGAGGTGGACATGAGCCAACTGTTTGCCTTGCAAGGTGTTTTCTCTTAGCATCTTAGGTCACTTTCGCATACCCGCCCAGAGGGCTGGCGCCAACGGGGAGACGGGGAAATGCGTAGTACTTTGCATGAGTCACCTGCGCACCATGTCGGATCCTGGGACCGGATCGCTCGATCTCCACCCGCTGAGCGGGGCGGTGAGCGATGCGCGTCTGGTCGAGGAGGTTCGGCAGGGGGATCAGGATGCGTTCGGGGAACTGGTGCGGCGCTACGAAGGGCGGCTGATGAGCGTCCTGATGCGGTTTGTTCGCGATCGTGAATTGGCCCGCGACTTGTGCCAGGAGACATTTCTCCGCGTTTATTCCCGGTTGGACAAGTTTGATCCCGCGCGGCGATTTGGACCGTGGCTGTTCCGGATTGGGGTGAATCTGGGGCTGGACACACTGAGAAAACGGAAGCGTCGGCGGTGGCCGCTGTTCTTTTCGGACAGCCAGTCGGAATTGGGCATCGACCCCGCCAGCCCCGATCCTCGGGAGCACCTGGACCTGCAGCAGGAAGTTCGGCAGGTCCTGGACGGGATTCCCGAACAGTACCGAACGGTGCTGGTGCTGAGGGATCTGGAGAATTTTTCAACCTCGGAGATTGCGGCGATTCTGGATCGAAAGGAGGCGACAATCCGCTGGCGATTGGCCGAGGCACGGACGCGATTTCAGCGGATCTGGGAACGACGCCAGTCGGTGAAGCCTCCCCACAGCTTGGGGGCACCCGAACAAGAGCCGGAGGGGAGTGAACATGTGGGGGAGTGACTGTGACGCGATTCGACTGCGACTGGCCCTGATGGCGGGGCACGATCTGCCGCGGTCGGAAGAGACGGAAGTGGAGCTGCACCTGGTGGAATGTGTCGACTGCCGGCGGCACTGGGCGGCGTTGGGGCAGAGCCAGTACGTGCTGGAGCAGGCGCGGGTGCTGTCGGCGACGGCGTCGATGTCGGCCGCGGGTGAGGAGAGTGTATGGAGTGGTGTGAGCCGGGAAATGGCCCGGCTGGATGGCCGGCGGTCGGAGCGGCGGCGAAACTGGCGGAGCCTGCTGCCGGCGGGGGCGGTGGCCGCCGCCTGCCTGACCGTGGGGATCATCGTGGGCGATCTGTGGTTTGTCGCGGGCTCCCCGGGCGTGGGGGGAGGGGACATGGCTGGGGGCGGGCGAACGGGCCAGGCCCTATTGTCGCCCCAGGGGTCGACACCGAATCTGCCTGTGGGCAACATGCCACGACCGGCCACTCGGTCTGATGCGGAATGGCCCGGGAGGGGGGGGCCGGTCGATCCGTTGCAGCCTCGCGCCAGTGGACCTTATCGGAACTACTGAATCGAGCGGTTTGGCCCGCCCGGGGCAGCATCCCGCGGGGGCTGGAGCCGTTGAGGACTGGACGGGGTCAGGGGCTCGCAGGGTCCCTCAGCATCAATCTTCCTGAGAGTGTGTGCGTGCCAGCCTTCCAGCTGAAGAGTGAGTTCCAGCCAGCCGGGGATCAGCCCCGGGCGATTTCGCAATTGCTCAGAGGACTGGAGGAGAAGCGACAGGATCAGGTGCTGTTGGGGGTGACCGGATCGGGCAAGACGTTCACGATGGCGAACGTCATCGCGCAGTGTCAGCGACCAACCCTGGTGCTCTCGCACAACAAGACGCTGGCCGCCCAGTTGTTCGGGGAGTTCCGGGAGTTCTTCCCGAATAATGCGGTCACTTACTTCGTCAGCTATTACGACTACTACCAGCCCGAGGCGTACATTCCCCAGCGGGACATTTATATCGAGAAGGATGCCTCGATCAACGAGGAGATCGATCGGCTGCGGCTGGCGGCCACGAGCGCGCTGATGAGTCGTCGGGATGTGATCGTGGTGGCGACGGTCAGTTGCATCTACGGGTTGGGCTCACCGAAGGATTACCTTGAGATGATGATTCCCCTGCGCGTGGGGGAATCGATTGATCGGGACGATCTGCTGAGGCGGCTGGTCGATATCCAGTACGAGCGTAACGACTACGAATTCGCCCGGGCCAAGTTTCGGGTGCGGGGCGATGTGGTCGAAATCTGGCCGGCCTACGAGGAGTTTGGCTATCGGGTCGAGCTCTGGGGCGATGAAGTCGAATCGCTGGCTGAGATCAACCCAGTCTCGGGAACCGAGGCGCGGCGATTGCAGGAAATCTACATCTATCCTGCGAAGCACTTTGTGCTGCCCTATGACCGGATCGTTCACGCGATTGATGAGATCCGCGCGGAGCTGGAGTCGCGACTGGAGTTCTTTCGGCGGGAGGGGAAGCTGCTGGAGGCACAGCGCCTGGCCGCCCGGACCCGGTTCGACCTCGAGATGCTGGCCGAGGTGGGATACTGCCCGGGAATCGAGAACTACAGTCGGCCGCTCGCGGGCCGCAAGCCGGGTGAGCCCCCGTCGACCCTGTTCGACTTTTTCCCGGCGGACGCGCTGCTGATTGTGGACGAATCGCATGTCACGGTGCCGCAGATCCGGGCGATGTTCGCGGGGGATCAGTCGCGGAAAACAACGCTGGTCGAGCATGGGTTCCGGCTGCCGTGTGCGCTCGACAACCGTCCCCTGCGGTTCGAGGAGTTTCGCGCGCGGAACCTGCAGGCGGTGTTTGTCTCGGCAACTCCGGCGGACTGGGAACTGGAGCAGGTGTCGGGCGAAGTGGTGGAGCAGGTGATTCGTCCGACGGGGCTGGTCGATCCACAGATTCACGTGGTGCCCGCGAAGGGGCAGGTGCCGCACCTGATGGAACAGATCCGACTGCGGGCGGCCCGGGACGAGCGGGTGCTGGTCACCACGCTGACGAAGCGGTTGGCCGAAGATCTCTCGAAGTACCTGGTCGAGGCGGGACTGCGGTGTGCCTGGCTGCACTCGGAGTTGGACGCCTTCGAGCGGGTCGAGGTGCTGCGAAAGCTGCGGTCGAACGAGTTCGACTGCGTGGTGGGGGTTAACCTGTTGCGGGAAGGCCTGGATCTTCCCGAAGTGTCGATGGTGGCGATCCTGGATGCCGACAAGGAGGGCTTCCTGCGGAGCACGACCAGCCTCATTCAGACCATTGGCCGCGCCGCCCGCAATGTCAATGCGGAGGTGTACCTCTACGGCGACATCATCACTGACAGCATGCGGCAGGCGATCGACGAGACGCAGCGGCGGCGGCAACTGCAGCTGGAGTACAACGCCCGGCATGGCATTACGCCCGAAACAATCCGCAAGGCGATCCGGCGGGGGATTGAAGAGGAAGTGCAGGCCCGCCGCACCGCGCAGCAGGCGGCCGGCATTGGGGACGATGCGGCGCTGTCGCTCGATGTTCTGGCCGGCCTGGAAGAGCAGATGCACACAGCGGCCCGGGAACTCGATTTCGAGACCGCGGCCCGATTGAGGGATCAGATTCTCCAGTTGAAGAAGCAGGCCGGCACACAGCTCTCCTCGGCGGAATTGGCAGCCCAGCAGGCGAGTCGTCAGCAGCCCCGAAAACGGCCCCGCGGCAAGGGCAAACGCTCATCTCGCTGAGTGGCTCCCAGTCAGCCGGCTCCTGGCCCGCGGGAATCGGCTTGAACTGGAATGAACCAGTGGGCCTGCAACTGCGTTTTGAGTCGTGTTCGGCAACCTGGCTGTGGCGGCATTGTTGACGTCACTCAGATTCGCAGTGGATTGTCGCGAAGAATCGCCTTGGTCTTGGCCGTGGGGAGGGGGGGGGGGCGTGGATTGAAAAACTACCGCGAGCAACGTGATTGGCGGCGGGGTACTGGTTCAACGGGTGGGCGCAGCAGATGGAGTCTGCCCGGTCGTGAGAGTGCCAGCCTCTTCAGCGCGAACGTTTTCGGACGCGTCAGTTCGCTGCTGGAGAAGTCCCGTGGGACAGGCCGGGAGCCCGTCGGCTAGAGATTGGCTCACTCGCAACGGAAAGCTGTTGGCGATCCGGATCGCTGACTTCACCCGACGGCCAATTCCTCATCCATCAGGTCGGTGACCAGCATGCAGCCCGGGCTGTGGGTGATGGCGAAGGGTGGGCGGACAGCCATCACCACCGACTGAGGGGTCACTCCGCACGCCCAGAAGACCGGCAGTTCTTCTGGAGCGACTGGCACAGGGTCGCCAAAATCGGGTCGGTCAAGCGCGGTGATGCCGATCGCGGCGGGCTGGCCGAGGTGCACGGGCGCCCCATGCACGGCAGGATATCGGGAGGTGACCTGAATGGCACGGATGGCCTCGGCGGGACGCAGTGGTCTCATGGAGACAACCATCGGTCCGTGAAACACGCCTGCGGGTTCGCAAGGGATGTTGGTGCGGTACATGGGCACATTGCAGCCCAGCTCCAGGTGTCGGACTGGAATTCCCGAGCGGAGCAGGGCCGCCTCGAAGGTGAAGGAACAGCCAATAACGAAGCCGACGAGGTCATCGCGCCACAGCGGCGAAATGTCGGACGGTTCGTCGACCAATTCACCATCTTGCCAGACCCGATATCGGGGGAGATCGGTTCGCAGATCTCCTTCCCGAGCGGCCCGACGAGCGATGGGTTCGCCCACTGCGGTCACGTCGAGCAGGGGGCAGGGTTTCGGGTTCCGTTGGCAGAACAGGAGGAAGTCGTTTGCCAGGTTTTGGGGGATGATCAGCAGATTCGCCTGGGCGAATCCTGGGGCGAGGCCAGCCGTGTGTCGGGTCCACTGGCCCGAGCGACAGGCCGCACGGACTTCTGCAGCCGTTTTCAGTGGGGCCGAGGAATGGTCTACCACCGGTTCACTCCGGACTCGAGACTGGCGGGGCTGGTCTGTCGGCGGGACAGGTCAGTGTCCGCAACAGCGGCAGGGGAAAGATGCCGCTGCGGTGGCCATCGTTGAAGGCGATCGCGTAGGCATAGTTCCCCATGGCGTGCAGGCTGGTGGCTTTGCAGGGTTGGTTGGCCCCCGGAGCCAGCAGCACCAGGTCGGGGGGCGGACTGGCACGTTCCACCCGGCAGACTGCACAGGGGCACGAGTCCCGCAGTCTGCGCCACGTAACCTCGCCCTGCTGACCATCGCTCCAGGTAATCGCCAGGCCGTTGGGAACCTGCCGCAGAGCCGTGGGAATGGGTTCACTCATCGATTGCGAGATGGAAACGGACGGGGAATGAACAGGCAGGGATTGGAGCCACTGCGGAGGACCAGGCTGTGTTCAACATCGCACAACCCGGTACCTGGTGCAACAGGCGCCTCAGTCTCGGAGGGCGGATTCGACACGTGCGCCCAGGAACGGGCCAGGAGCCCGCGACTGCGACTGCATGGGGGTGACCCTGATACCAGCGGTCGAGTGCCTGGGCAAATCCGCCCGCAGATCGAGTTGGTAGAGGCTCAGTCGCCGACCGGGATCCCGCTCCCGTCGGCTGCGGAGACTCTGCGACAACAGCGTCGGCGATCCATATTCGCTGAGGAGCGGTTCGTGCTCTGCTCGAGTGACAAGGTAGACCCGATTGGCCAATTGGTCATCGGCGAGAAAGGTCAGGTTGTGCAACACGCGCGAACGTGCGCCGAGGTAAAACTGGATGCGAAATTCATCGAGGCACTGCAGGTCGGCGTTGACCAGCACCGGTTCTTGGGGCGGTATATGCTGGGGTATCTGTCGCAGAAACACGGTGTCTTCGATGCATTGGTCCACATAACGTCCCGCCAGGACGTGCCCGCCGGCGAACCCCAGCGTCACGGTGGACAACAGCCCCGCGGCCGCCAGGCTTCGAGATGGCTGCGCGGTGGACCACGAGAACCAGACGACCAGCAGCGGCCAAGCCAGCATGAGCGCACCCGCCACCGCGCCGCCACCGGGAAGTTTGTGGCCCCACAGCCAGAGTACTACCTCGCCGGGCAAAACCAGTGTCGCCAGGCTGTTCCAGGGATTCCGCAGGTGCTTGGGCCAGGATTGAATCTGGGCATGGACGACTGGCAAGGCACGTGCGACCAACACACTGAAGGGGGCTGTGCAGTGCAGGAGATAGTGGTGATGTTTCCCGGTCGGAATCGAGAACACAACCACCGGCAGCACAGCCCAGCACCACAGGAATCGCTCGGGCGAGTTTCGGTCGCGCCAGGCGGCCGGGGACGAACTCCAGAATGCGAGCGGGACGAGGAGTGTCCAGGGAGCCAGATTCGTCGGCAGGACCTTCAGGTAATACCACCATGGCTCGGTCAGATCGACGTAGGAACCATCGAGGCGCCCAACGTGGTCGTAGTGCCACAAATCAACCACTTCTGGCAAGCGCCACATTGCCGCGATTGGCCAAGCCAACATGATGACCGCGAAGGTGAGGAAACCCCACGCCCACAGATAGTGAGAGATCCGCCGCCAGTCTCGATTCCACAGCAGGTAGCCCGCCATGGGCACCCCCACCATGACAGGGCCGAACATCAGGCCCTTGGCGAGGTTGGTCAGGCCGACGGCCACAAACAGCCAGAGGAACGCCGCAGGGCGCCATCGCAGGGGTTGAAATCCACCATTCGAGACCTGGCCCCTCGGGTCAAACTCGAGTGCAACAAATGCGTGGATGGCCAACGTGCAGAGCGCGCACAGGAAGATCTCATCCTCAGCCAACCACGCGTATTGCGTGAATTCGTAGGTGGTGGCCAGCACCAGGCCCGACAGCAGTCCCGCTCCCCGTCCAAACCAACGCGCCGCCATGCGAGCCGTCAGCCAAACAGCCAGGGTTGCCGCGAGTGCGGGACCGATACGAGTGACCCAGACCCGATCGCACCCTCCTAAACACGCTCCGATCGCAACGGTGATCCACTGCGGGAGGGGTGGGTTCTCCATCCACGGGCGGCCCCCGTTCTTGGGAATGATCCAATCGTGGTCCAGCGACATTTCTCGCGAGGTTTCGGGCAACACCCCCTCGTGCATCGTGAGGGGGCGACCTCCCACCAGCGAGAGCCCGAAGAACAACAGGCAGTATGTCAGCAGCAGGGCTGTTCCCCGGCGTCCCAGGCTCGTGGCCCCATCCCGGTCGTCCATGACCTCTCCTCGTCAGCAGCCAGTGACGGCCTGCGGCAGACCGTCGTAGGCCCCCGTTTGACCAGCTTTCTTGGGAGCGGTCAAGACGGGTCTTCGGGCGTCAGGCAATTACGACCGGGGCCGCGTCGTGGGGGTCCAAATTAACCTGGGGGTGAGCGTGGAAATACCACCCGCGGTTTGGGACCAGTCGGCTGTGAACTCGAGAAGCTGCCGGATTATTCAGCGTCCCGCCTGCGGAGTACGAGAACGTCGCAATGGGCGTGCCGGAGGACTCGCTCGGCAACCGAGCCCAGCAGGAACCGCTTGACCCCATGGTAACCATGGGAGGGGATGACAATGAGGCCCGCTTTCACCTCTGCGGCGTAGTCGGTGATATCGAGGCCGGGATCGCCCAGTCGAACCTCGAGGTGGCACCCCACCAGTTTGTGTTCCGAGACAAACGCGGCCAGTCGGTCCCGGGCAGCCTGAAGTCTGTGGTCTTCGTCAGCAGCGATGGCGAATGAGCCTGGCATCACCAAATCGAGAGGGACTAGTACGTGCAGAACATGGATGTGGCCCGGTTGGGCCACCAGTTGGGAGGCCGTCTTGAGGGCATCTCCCGATGAATTGGAAAAATCGATCGGCACAACCACTGAATCGAGCGGCAGCCAACTCATCGGCGAACTCCTGAAGAATGGTCGCGGAGCCACTGTGGGCTTCCAGTCCAACCCAAGATTGGTGCCGTCTTCATCCAGGCGACGACACGGGAGGTGGCTTGAATTGGACTATTTTTGCGACAGGAGTACCAGTCGATCGATTTTTTACATTTTTCGTTGTCAAAAATAGCCAATGTGCGTATACTCGAAGGCGTCGGAGATTCAGCCGTCGGAGTGCGTCGGCCCATGCGTTCAGTCAGGATGGTTGATAATGCGGCCCGCCCTCGAACCGATTGACGGCGACTTTCTGAGCCACCTGCATCGCACAGGGCCCCAGACCGTACAGGAGCTGTGCACGGGGGCCGGGGTAACCGCCACTGCGGTGCGTCAGCGATTAACCCGCTTGCAAGGGCAGGGGTTGGTGGCCCGTGAGCGGATCCGTCAGGGCCGGGGTCGGCCTCACTACGTTTACCGAGTGACCGACAAGGGAGCCCGGCAACTGGGTGATAACTACGGTGACTTGGCTCTGATTCTGTGGCGGGAGTTGCATGCCATCGACGACACACGAGTCCGGGACGCCGTGACAAGCCGGGTTCGGGAGGCCCTGGTTGGGCGCTTGGGGACATATCGCGAGGGGCAGATTCGCGACCGAATGCGGCGACTGGCAGAGTCGTTGTCTGTGCGGGGTTACGACGTCGAAATCGCTGAATCCTCAGGGCTCCCCGTGCTACGAGAACACAACTGTCCGTATCATGAGTTAGCCGATCAGGACCGTGAGATCTGTAACTTGGAGCGGCAGGTTTTCGAGCAAACTTTGGGGGTTCAGGTCAGGCTGTCGCAGTGTTGCCTCGATGGCCATAAGTGTTGCGAGTTCGAGGTCGATTTTTCCTCACCAGCCCACGATCGCGTGAGCTCGCCTGCACCCATCTAAAAATTACCTGAAGAATCGAATTCAGACTCTCCACAGACTACCATCCCGGGCTGTCAACAACTTCGGGACAACTGATTTCGAAGTTCATTCCGTGCCCTAGCAACCTGATCAGCAGTACACTCGCCATGACTTGGATTGATGGTCGATTCGAAGAAAACCTGATTGTCACCACTTTGGAGCAGGCCACCAACTGGGCTCGGCAGGCCAGTATTTGGCCGATGACCTTCGGTTTGGCGTGCTGCGCCATTGAGATGATGGCTGCGGGGGCCAGTCGTTACGATCTTGATCGTTTTGGGGCCGGCGCGTTTCGTGCAACTCCACGTCAGGCCGACTTGATGATTGTGGCAGGTACAGTGACGTTCAAGATGGCGAGTAGGGTCCGTCGGCTGTACGAGCAGATGCCCGACCCAAAATACGTGATCGCCATGGGGGCCTGCACGGTTGGTGGTGGCCCCTACTTCAAGTGGGGCTATCACGTTGTCAAGGGGGTTGACCTAGTGGTTCCGGTTGACGTCTACGTGCCGGGTTGTCCCCCGCGTCCGGAAGCGTTGCTGGAAGGGTTGATGCGCGTGCAGGATAAAATCAAGGCGAAGCGGTTGGCTAAGGGGGCCAGCAGTGATCTGCCAGTGCCTCACCATTCGGGTTACGCCACTCCTCCGGCGTTTGTCGGGGTGTAGTTCAGTCAGACGGCCGGGACGGGACAGCTTGAGTCTTGGACGCTTCAGGCAGTTTGCCCGGTCTCGGGTTTTTCAGTGTGAGAGAGATCATGTCGAGTCTGCTGAAAGTCGAGAACCTGTGTGTCTCGATTGAGAACAAGCTGATCCTGAAGGGGGTCGATCTGGAGGTTCGTCAGGGAGAAATTCACGCCTTGATGGGCCCTAACGGTTCTGGCAAGAGTACTCTGGCCTACGCTTTGATGGGACACCCCCGCTATGAACTGGTCGACGGCCGGATTTCGATCGACGGGGTTTCTCTGAACGAGCTTGAGCCCGATGCACGGGCCCGAATGGGGCTCTTTCTCGCCTTTCAGTATCCGGTCACCGTGCCGGGGGTGAAGGTCGCTGACTTTCTGAGGCACGCGGTCACGAATGTCCGCAACCCAACCCGCAAGGAAGGAGAGGGGTTGATTCCCATGAAGGATTTCCGCACCGAATTGAAGGTACGGATGGAGGAGTTGGGAATCGAACCTGAGTTCGCCCGGCGCTATCTGAATGATGGCTTCTCGGGGGGCGAGAAGAAGCGGATGGAGATCTTGCAACTGGCGATGTTGCGTCCCAAGTTCGCCATTCTCGATGAAACGGACAGCGGACTGGACAGCGATGCTGTGCGATTTGTGAGCGAAGCGATTTCTCGCCTGGCCGGTCCCGACATGGCGATCATCATCATCACCCACCACGAGCGGCTGCTCGAATTCAATCGTCCCCAGCACACCCACGTGATGTTGGCCGGGCGGGTGGTTGAGCGGGGTGATGCGAAACTCGCACACGAGTTGCACGACCAGGGTTACGCTGGAATTCGCCAGCGTCATCCCGATGCGGCTGCCGAGGAGCAGGCAGCTGCCGACGCCGGACGGCAGCCAGTAGTGGCCCGTTAATCGTGTTCACTCGATCTGGATCCGGTTCGATGGCAATCTCTAGCCTGTAAGCACAGTCTTTTGCTCCGTTCCCGATCTTCGATCTTGCGGCGAATGCAACGGCTAATTGCCCGATCTCCAGTCAGGGGCTAATTGTTTCCGGGCACTTTTAGATTCTCTTCTGCAAACCTCAGCGTTCCGACAAC
>Ga0315904_10005257_pt1 | contig 18042 bp, 27 predicted proteins | sample LakEriMetagenome_6_FD_203529 | JGI IMG/M metagenome (GOLD analysis project Ga0315904, IMG submission 203529) | Freshwater fungal communities from buoy surface, Lake Erie, Ohio, United States - Buoy 12 MA120 | ecosystem: Environmental > Aquatic > Freshwater > Lake | place: USA: Lake Erie, Ohio...
ACGGTGAACTCGACCTCGAAGTCGATCTTGTCGGTGAGGGTGGCGATCACCTTGTCGGGATTCATGATCTCGATCGTGGCGTCGCACTCGATGAGCTCGGCGGTGACATCGCCGGGGCCTTCGGCCGAGAGCTTCATGGTCTTCGGGCCGTCGCCATCCATCGCGACGACGATGCCCTTGATGTTCAGGATGATGTCGACGACATCCTCGAGAACGCCGGGGATCGTCGAGAACTCATGGGTGACGCCCTTGATCTTCACCTTGGTGATCGCGGCGCCTTCGATCGACGAAAGCAGCACGCGGCGCATGCTGTTGCCGATGGTCGTGCCGAAGCCCGGCTCGAACGGCTCCGCGATGAAACGCGAAAAGGTGTTCGAGCGGCTCTTGGGATCGGGAATGACATTCGCGGGAAGATCGAGGCCGCGCCAACGAAGATGCATCACAAGCTCCTACGCCCGTTCCGGGCTTTCGACAGAACCGGGCTTCCGCCCTGTTTCGACACCGCTGCAGCTCGGATGACCACCGCTGTCGATCGGTGGGTGCCTTCTGTGCAGAGGATCCAGTTGAAGCCGTCGGGAGGGTTGTCACCCGCACGACGGGATGTGCTTACTTCACTCGGAGCATCCGACCAGTGCTTGGCCGTATGCGGCTCTTCTCTCAGGATCCGGCGAGTACTTCGCCGGATCCGTGAAAATTAGACGCGACGCTTCTTCGGCGGACGGCAGCCGTTGAACGGGATCGGGGTGTGATCCTCGACCGCCGTCACGCGGAGACCGCTCGCCTGCAGCGCGGTGATCGCGCTCTCGCGGCCGGGGCCCGGGCCCTTCACGCGCACCTCGACCTCGCGGAGACCGGAGCGCTTCGCAACGCCCACGGCCTTCTCGGAGGCGCGGCTCGCCGCGAACGGCGTCGACTTGCGCGCGCCCTTGAAGCCGACGGTGCCGGCGGAGGCCTGCGCGATCGTCTCGCCGTTCACATCGGTGATGGTGACGAGCGTGTTGTTGAAGGTCGCATTCACATGCACGAGGCCACGAAGGACATTCTTGCGAACCTTCTTCTTCGTGGTTGCTGCTGCTGGGGTCGGGGTATTCATCTTGATACTCGGTTCTCTGATCGATCGGGTTCAGGCCGCGCGCGCGTCCGAGGCGGATCGCCTCGGTCCGACGCTCATCAGCCCTTCACGCCCTTCTTGCCGGCGACGGTCTTCTTCTTGCCCTTGCGCGTGCGCGAGTTGGAACGCGTGCGCTGGCCATGCACGGGCAGGCTCTTGCGGTGACGGTCGCCGCGGTAGCTCTTGATGTCCTTGAGGCGCTGGATGTCCTGCTGGATCTGACGGCGCAGCGCACCTTCGACGACGATCTTCGCGTCGATGACGCTGGCGATCGCAGCGACTTCCTGCTCCTTGAGGTCGTTCGTGCGACGCTCCGGGTCGATGCCGACCTCGCGGAGGATGTCGAGCGCCACCTTCGGCCCGATGCCGAACACATAGCGGAGGGAGACGCCAATCTTCTTCTTCTCAGGAATGTCGATACCAGCGATACGCGGCATGTCAGGCTCCGGTCAGCCCCTCTCGGGGGTCGTTCTTTGTCTCGAGATGGGGCTCAACTCGATTGGAATTCGTGTAGTTGAAACAGTCGGTCGCAGTCGGTCACGCTCACACAGATCAACCAGGCTTGCGCCGTGCAGAAAGGCGGCGGGACTGCGTCCCAGCGCCTCGACAAGGCGTTCTTCAGCGGGTTCCGAACCACATTCAAACCACATGGCTCCCGCAGGTTCCGCCCCGAACTGGCCTTGCGGGCCGACTTGGGGGGAAGGGGAGATTGTAGCGAGAAACCCGAAGAAGTCAGCCCTGTCGCTGCTTGAGGCGCGGATTCTTCTTGTTGATGACCAGACGCTTGCCCTTGCGGACGACGATCTGGCAGTCGCGGGTACGGCGCTTGATGCTTGAACGAACCTTCATGGTGCTTCTCCTTCGCGGTCTGGTGCGGCCTCAGCCGCGTTGTCCTGCCATCGGGGCGAGGCAGGAATGTTGTTGAGTTCGAATCGTTCTCGGTCGTCTGGTTCTCGGAACTCGCTCGCGCCGCTCAGAAGCGGTAGACGATGCGGCCCTTGGTCATGTCGTACGGGCTCATCTCGACGGTCACCCGGTCGCCCGGCAGGATCTTGATGGAGAACTTCCTCATCTTGCCGCTCACATAGGCGATGATCTCCTGATCGTTCTGGAGACGGACGCGGAACATCGCGTCGGGGAGCGCCTCTGTGACTTCGGCGTCGAGGGTGATTTTGTCTTCCTTAGCCATCTGTTGGGGTGACCTCGCGGTGGGTCGTTTGGTGGTCTGTCGTTTCTGCTCTTGGTTTGCTCTTGGTCTGCTGTCGGTCTGCTCTTGGTCTGATCGGGTTCGATCGGTCTTGCGCGGCCTCGTCAGCCCGCCCGCCTGCGGAGGTTCGCGGCGTGCGGGGAGAGCGTCAGCACTTCCGCGCCATCGCGCGTGACGACAACGGTGTGCTCGACATGGCAGCTCGATGCGCCCGAATCGACGGTGACGGTCCAGCCGTCGCTCGCGAGCCGGCACGCGGGGTTCACCAGATGCGCATCGGCGCCGATGCGCCGCGGAGCCTCGAGCACGAGCATCGGCTCGATCGCGAGCACCATGCCCGGTCGCAGCGTGAAGTCGTGGTGATCGAGGAATGACTGGGTCAGCGTGCAGGGAACCTGCGGCGCCTCGTGCAGCGCGCGGCCGATGCCGTGGCCGACAAAGTCGGCGGCGATCGCGTAGCCCGCGCGCTCCGCGATCGACTCGAGCTCGGCGGCGATGCGGCTCCAGCGGCGGCCAGGAACGATTCCCGCGATCGCGTGCGCGAGCATCTGCTCGGCACACTCGAGCATGGCGAGCTTGTCCGTCGAGACGCGTTCGACCGCGACGGTGGCCGCGGTATCCGCGCACCAACCATCGAGGCGCACGCCGACATCGATCGCGACGAGATCGCCGCTGCGAACCATGCGCATGCCCGGGACACCGTGCACGAGTTCCTCGTTGATGCTCACGCAGGTGCTCGCCGGATACGGCGGACGCGCGCTGCCATCGGGCCGAGTGGCCGAGCCCTGGTAGCCGAGGAACAGCGGTTCGCCGCCCCCCTGCCGGATCGCGCGCTCGGCGGCGGCGTCGATGTCGGAAGTCATGGCCCCGGGCACGCACGCTGCGCGCGCCGCGTCGAGCGCGGCGGCTGCCAACGCACCCGCGGCGCGGATCGCCACGATCTCGTTTGCAGAGCGGAGCGCGATGCTGCGCGAAGGACGCATCGGGCGCGACTCACGGACGGCGCACGACCCGCGGTCTCCTTCACGGAGGTCGCGGGTCGGGTTTGCGCTCGGCGCAGGTGCGTTGATCGCTGCGACCGTCATCCGTTCAACCTTGCCGGCTCCGCACGCGCGGCGCCTTCTGGTCGTTCGGACCGGAAGAGAGGAATCCAGAGTAGTTGCGCATCAGGAGGTTCGCCTCGATGCGCTGGATGAGGTCGAGGCCGACGCTGACGACGATGAGGAGGCCCGTGCCGCCGAGGAACTGCGACACATTCATGGGGATGCCCATGTTGAAGCTCACGACCGTCGGGATCAGCGCGATCGCCGCGAGGAAGCCGCCGCCCACATAGGTGATGCGCTCCATCACGGTCTCGAGGTACTCGGCCGTGCGCGGACCCGGGCGATAGCCGGGGATGAACGCGCCGCTCTGCTTGAGCTGCTTCGACATCTCCTCGGGGCTGAACTGGACCGTGGTCCAGAAGTAGCTGAAGAAGAAGATCAGGATGATCTCGAGGAGCACATACGGGAACATGCCCGGACGGCTGTTGATCTCGAGGAAGCTGGTCGTGGTCCTCCACCATTCGGCGGACTCGGGGCCAGCGGCCGCGCGGCTCGCCATCCAGCCGAAGACGGCCGACGGGAAGATCATGAGCGAGCTCGCGAACACGATCGGCATGACGCCGGCGTGGTTGAGTCGCAGCGGCAGGTACTGGCGCTGGCCGCCGAACACGCGGCGACCGCGGGTGTGCTTGGCCTGCTGGATCGGAATGCGTCGCTGCGCGACGGTGATGATCACCGCGCCGGCCACGACGACGAGGAATCCGCCGATCAGGAGGATCAGCCCGACGGGATTCAGCTGGCCGGGGCCCGACTGGATCGACGGCGTGAAGTTCTCGACGACCCAACCGACGGCGCCCGGCATCTGCGCGACGATGCCCGCGGTGAGGATCAGGGAGATGCCGTTGCCGATGCCGTACTTGTCGATCTGCTCGCCAAGCCACATCAGGAACAGGCTGCCTGCGGTGAGGCCGAGGATGCCCGCCGTGTAGAACACGAACTGGCCGCCCTGCTCGGTGAAGTTCGCCTGGACGAGGTTCTCGCGGTTGAGGTACGCGAGCCACATGAAGCCCTGGACGAGGCAGAGCGCCACGGTCGCGTAGCGGGTCCACTCGTTGATCTTCGTCTGGCCCGACTGGCCTTCCTTCTTCAGGTCCTGCAGCGGCTTCCAAACCGTCGCGAGGAGCTGGAAGATGATCGATGCCGTGATGTACGGCATGATGCCGAGGCCGAAGATCGTCGACTGCTGAAGGCTGCCGCCCGAGAAGATCGACGCGTACTCGAGGATGCGTCCGAAGCCCGACGCTCCGCCCTCGGTCGCGCGCTCGGCCGCCTCGCGCAGGGCCGTCTGGTCGACGCCGAGCAGCGGGATCACGAAGCCGATGCGGTAGATCGCAAGCATGCCGAGCGTGAAGAACACGCGACGGCGCAGGTCGGGGATCTTGAAGATGTTCGCGAAGGCTTGCAGCATCTGGGGATCTTCAGAAGCCTGCCTTCTGCGCTTCAGGCGGTCGGCAGGCGGAATCAGGCGCGATCAGGTCATCAGCCGGGCGCGCGTCGCGGCGACCGGACTTTAGCCCTGCTTCTTCTCGGCGTTCTTCTCAGGCGGGTTCTTGCACGAACCGCCCGCGGCCTCGATCTTGGTCTTCGCCGTGCCGCTGAACGCGGCCGCGACGACATGGAGCTTCTTCTTGATGTCGCCCGCGCCGAGCACCTTGAGCGGGAGCTTCGAGTTCGGCACGAGGCCGAGCTTCACGAGCGCGTCGATGTCGACGGTCGCGCCGGCGTCGAAGTTCTTCTCGAGGTCGCGGACATTGGTGACCCAGTACTCGGTGCGGAAGCCCGCATTCGAGAAGCCACGCTTCGGGAAGCGACGCGCGAACGGCGTGGCGCCGCCGGCGTAGGACGGACGGCTGACCCAGCCGGCGCGGCTCTTCGCACCCTTGTGACCGCGGGTCGAGGTGCCGCCGTGGCCGCTGGCTTCGCCGCGGCCCACGCGCTTGCGCTTCTTGTGCGGGCCGACCTTGGCGGTGATGTCGTGGATCATCATGGCTTGGCTCTCCGAGACTGCCGCAGCGCGGCAGGAGTGTCGTTCGTCGTGTTCAGTTCAGTCTTCGGTTCTGCGTTGCAAGTGCTGCGGATCGACGGCTCAGGCGCCGGCTTCCGGGGCAGGAGCGGCCGGAGCCGCGGGAGCTGCGGGAGCCCCGCCGTCGCCACCCTCGGGACCGCGGCGCGGACCACCGCGTCCGCCGCGCGGACCACCGCGACCACCACGGCGATTCTCCTCGCCGACGGTGTTCTTCGGGGCAGCCATCTTCTCGCCGCTCTTCGCGCTCGGCATGAACGCCGCGCCGCGCTTGATCGCCTCTTCGACGGCCGTCTCAGGCAGCGTCACGCCACGGAGCTGCTCCACCTTCTGGCGGCTGCGCAGCGTCTCAAGCGCGCCGAGCGTGGCCTTGACCACGTTCTTCGGGTTGCTCGAGCCGTACACCTTGGTGAGGCAGTCCTGAACGCCGATCATCTCGAGCACCGCGCGGACGGCGGCACCCGCGATGACGCCCGTACCGGGCGCAGCGGGGATCAGCTTCACGGTCGTCGCGCCGTAGCGGCCGACGACGAGGTGGGGAATGGTCTTCCCCTGCAGCTGGAAGGAGAGCATCTTGCGACGGCCTTCCTTCTGCGCCTTCTCGATGCTGGTCGGGACCTGGTTCGACTTCGCGTAGCCAACGCCAGCGCGGCCACGGCGGTCGCCAACGACGACCATCGCGGAGAAGCTGAAGCGACGGCCACCGGCGACGGTGGACGAGGTGCGGTAGACGCCGACGGTCGTCGACTCGATGGATGAAGTTTCGTCGATGATCTCTGCCATAGGTGGAACCAGTCTTGAGACTCCCGCGTCAGGCGCAGGAAGGTTGTTTCATGCTTCTCGCGCGATCAGAACTGCAGGCCGCCCTCGCGCGCGCCGTCGGCGAGCGCCTTGATGCGGCCGTGGAAGAGGTAGCCGTTGCGGTCGAAGACGACCTTCGACACGCCCTTCTCCTTCGCGCGGGTCGCGAGCGCCTTGCCGACCGCGGTCGCCTCGGAGGTCTTGCCGCCGTCGGACTTGAAGCCGCTGGCCTTAAAGTCCTTGTCGCGGGTGGAGGCCGAGGCCAGCGTCTTGCCGGTCAGGTCGTCGATCACCTGTGCGTACACATGGTTGAGCGAGCGGAACACCGAGAGGCGCGGACGCTCCGGCATGCCGAAGATCTCCTTGCGGATTCCCTGCTTGCGGCGGGATCGGCGGACGCGCTTGATGGTCATTCGGTTCATGGTTGGCTCTCTTCGTCGTTGTCTGTCGCTGTGGGTTCGGGATCCGGTTCGCTGCGTGGCCTCGGCGCCCGCGGGCGCGAGACTCATGCCGCTTAGGCGCCGGTCGCCTTGCCCTGCTTGCGGATGATGGTCTCGTTGACGTACTTGATGCCCTTGCCGTTGTACGGCTCGGGCTTGCGCTTCGAGCGGATCGCGGCGGCGAACTCGCCGACGCGCTGGCGGTCGGCGCCGCTCACGGTCACGAAGATGCCGCCTTCGGTCGCGATGTCGACCTTGACGCCCTGCGGGATCGGCAGCGAGATGGTGTTCGCGTAGCCGAGCTTCAGGTCGAGGTTCTTGCCGGCGACCTTCACGGAGTAGCCGACGCCGATGACCTCGAGCTTCTCCGAGTAGCCCTCGGTGACGCCCTTGATGCAGTTGTTGATGTTGGCCCGGGTCGTGCCCCAGAAGGCGCGGCGGTTGCCTTCCTCGAGCTTCGCCATGTCCGTGCTGCACACGATCTGGCGGTCCTTCTCGTTCCACGCGACCGAGATCTCGGGGCGGTAGGCGACCTTGAGGGTCTCGCCCTTCGGGCCGGTGATGGCGACCTCGCGGGTCGTCGGGTTGACCGCAACCTTGCAGTTGCCTGGGACGGTGATGGGCTTCTTACCGATACGCGACATGGCTTGCTCCTGTCGGTCTATGCACGCTTTGATTCACACTCGTTCGCGGCGCCTGCATCAGCAGACGGTCGCGACGACCTCGCCGCCGACGCGCATCTCGCGCGCCTTGCGGTCGCTCATGATTCCCTTGCTCGTCGAGACGATCGAGATGCCGAGGCCCTGCAGCGGACGGGGCAGTTCGCCCACGGCCGAGTAGGTGCGGCAGCCGGTCTTCGACACGCGGCGGATCTCGTTGATGATGTTCTCGCCACGAGTGCCGTACTTCAGGTTGATGCGGATGATCCCCTGGCGGCCATCGGCCACGCACTCGAAGTCCGCGATGTAGCCCTCGTCCTTGAGGACGCTGGCGACGCCGCGGTTCAGCTTGTTGCTGAGCACGACGACGGACTTCTCGCGGTTCCGCACGGCGTTGCGGATGCGGGTGAGCATGTCGGCGGTGAGGTCTTGGACGGACATTTCTTGAGGCTCCTGTCCCCTGCGTTCATCGCAGGGCGGGTCGTTCTTTCAGTTCGGTCGGGTCGGTCGCGCGATCACCAGCTGGCCTTGCGCATGCCGGGAATCATTCCCTGCAGCGCCAGCTCGCGGAGCTGGTGACGGCAGATGCGGAACTTGCGGTAGACGCCGCGCTTGCGGCCCGTGATCTCGCAGCGCACCTCTGCACGGGTGCTGAACTTCGGCTTGCGCTGCATCTTGTTGAAGGTTCGCTTGCTGGCCATTGTGTGTGGTTCCGATTGGTTCCGTGTCGGACGGACCGGCGCCCGCGGGCGCGGATTACTTCTTCTTCTGACGCTCCTCGGGCTTGACGAACGGCATTCCCAGCTCCGAAAGGACGAAGCGGCTCATCTTCGGATCCGAGTTCTCGAACACGAAGGTGATGTGCATGCCGTGGGTGATGGTCGCGTTCGCCATGTTGATCTCGGGGAACACGGCCTGTTCCGTGAGACCGAAGGAGTACGAGCCGCCCTTGTCGAACGACTTGTCCTTCACGCCGCGGAAGTCCTTGATACGGGGGATCGCCAGGTTGATGAGGCGGTCCATGAAGTGCCACATGCGGTCGCGGCGCAGCGTGACCATGAAGGCCGACGGCATGCCCTCGCGGACGCGGAACTGCGCGACGGCCTTCTTCGCCTTGATCATGATCGGCTTCTGGCCGGTGATCGTCGCGAAGTTGTTCATGAACTGGTCGCGCACCTCGGGCTTGAGCTTGGCGTTGTCGAGGTACTTGCCGATGCCGGCGTTGACCACGATCTTCGTCAGCCGCGGGAGCTGGTGCACGTTCTCGAGACCGAACTCCTTGAGGGCCTTCGGACCGACGGTGTCGATGTAGGCCTGCTGGAGCCGGGGATTGTTGCGCTTCACATGTGCCATGGGGTCTTGCTCGTTTCTGCTGTGTCGGTCGCCTCGTGCGACCGACCTTGGCGGGAACCGGCGCGGGGCCGGCCTTGGTTCGTTCGTTCAGTCCTTCACTTCTTCTTGGTGGCGCCGCGGAGCTTGTGGAGCTCCTTGCCGCCGCGCGCCGCGATGCGCGACTTCGAGCCGTCGGGCTTCGAGACGAAGCGGACGCGCGAAGGCTTGCCGTCGACGACGGGGCTCACATTGGAGGCGTGGATCGGGCCCTCTTCCTTCACGATGCTGCCCTGCGGACGCTGCTGCGTCGGCTTGATGTGCATCGTGCGGATGTTGGCGCCCTTGACGACGACGCGCTCGCCCTCGTCGACGACGCGGAGGATCTCGCCGATGACGCCCTTGGAGGCGCCCTTGGTCACGATGACGGTGTCACCCTTGCGAATGTGGCGTGGCATGATCAGATCACCTCCGTCGCGAGCGACACGATCTTCATGAAGTTCTTCTCGCGCAGCTCGCGCGCGACGGCGCCGAAGATGCGGGTGCCCTTCGGGTTGCCGTCCTTGTCGACGAGCACGCACGCGTTCGAGTCGAAGCGCACATACGAGCCGTCCTCGCGGCGCGTCGGGAACTTGCAGCGGACGATGACGGCCTGGACCTTGTCGCCGGCCTTCACATCGCCGTTCGGCAGCGCCTTCTTGACGCTGCAGACGACGCGGTCGCCGATGCCCATGGTGAGGCGGGTGAAGCGACCGGTTGCGGTCGAGGATCCGAGGACGCCGATCACCATGGCTTCCTTCGCGCCACTGTTGTCGCAGACCTCGAGTCGTGATTCCTTCTGGATCATTGCTTGGCTCCATCGCCGGCGTCGCCGGCGTCAACTTCTCTGATCAACCGTTCTCAGCTGCCCTCACCGAAGGTGATGGCGCCGCCCTCGGGCGCGCGCTCGACGACGCGGACGAGCACCCAGGACTTCGTCTTCGAGATCGGGCGGCACTCGGCCACCTCGACGCGGTCTCCGAGCCGCGACTCGTTCTTCTCGTCGTGAACCTGCAGCACCGTCCGCTTGCGGAGGTACTTGCCGTACTTCGCGTGCTTGCCGGAGTAGGCGATGACGACCTTGCGGGTCTTGTTGCGCTTGTCGCTCTCGACGACGCCGATGCGACGCGGCGAGCCTTCGGGGATGACGAGTTCCGGGGTGGAGGTCGGCATGGTTCTCTCGTTTCTCAGTTCTTCAGGTTCACTTCGCGGCGCTCTTGCGGGCGTTCTGCTCGGTCAGGACACGGGCGAGGTCCTTGCGGGCCTTGCCGATGCGGGAGTTGTCGGCCACCTTCTCGGTGGTCGCCGAGGTGCGGAGGTTGAACATCTCGCGGCGGAGGCGGGTGGCCTCGGCCTTGAGGTCGTCGGAAGAGAGCTTGCGGACTTCGGCGGGCTTCATGGGAGTTCTCTGCTTTCAGTGAATCGTGTTTCCCGCGTCACACCGCGATGCGGCGGCCGACGAAGCGGCACTTGACGGGCATCTTGTAGGCAATGCGCGCCATCGCCTGCTTGGCGAGGTCCTCGGGAACGCCGGCGATCTCGAAGAGGATCGTGCCCGGCTTGATGCGTGCCGCCCAGTAGTCGACGTCGGCCTTACCCGTACCCATTCGGGTTTCGAGCGGCTTCTTCGAGATGGGCTTGTCGGGGAAGACCCGGATGAAGATCTTGCCCTGACGGCGGAGGAAGTGCTGCGCAGCGATGCGGCCCGCCTCGATCTGGCGGCCCGTGAGCCAGTGCGGCTCGAGCGTCTGCAGGCCGTAGTCGCCGAACGCGACATAGTTGCCGCGCGTGGCGTTGCCCTTCAGCTTGCCGCGCTGCTCTTTGCGGAACTTGACTCGCTTTGGCATCAGGTTGGACATGGGGTCCTCTTCAGTCTTCTGGCTGTTTCAGCTGCTCGCGCAACTGAGGGATGCATTCGTACTCTCAGAGCATCAGGCGAGTACTTCGCCTGATGCGGCTCTCTCACGAGCATTCGGCGAGTACTTCGCCGAATGCGGCTCTCACACAGCATCAGGCGAGTACTTCGCCTGATGCGGCTCAATCAACGACGACCACGCGCGCGCGCACGGCCACCGGCCGCGCTCGAGTGGGTCTGGTCCTCGTCGTGCTCGGTGTAGAGGCCCTTGTAGACCCACACCTTCACGCCGATCGAACCCGTCGTCGTGTAGCTCTCGGCGACCGCGTAGTCGACATTCGCCTGGATCGTCGACAGCGGGATGGAGCCGAGGCGCGTGTCGAGCGTGCGGCTCATCTCGGCGCCGCCAAGGCGGCCGGCGAGCAGGATGCGGATGCCCTTCGCGCCGTTCTGCATGGAGCTCTCGGCGCGCATCTTGAGGACGCGGCGGAAGTTCGCGCGCTTCTTCAGCTGCTCGGCGATGCTCTCCGCGATCAGCTTCGCGTCGAGGTCGGCGTTCTTGATCTCGACGACCTTGAGCACGACCTTGCGGCCGGTGAGGGTCTGGAGATCCTTGGTGAGCGCCTCGATGCCGGCGCCGCGGAGGCCGACGACCTGGCCGGGACGCGCGGTCTTCACGATGACCGTGAGCTCGTCACGCGTACGCTCGATGAGCACATCGCTCACCGCCGCGAAGGGCGGGGTGCGGTTGAGCCGCTTGTCGATGTACTGGCGGATCTTGTAGTCCTCGACGAGGAGGCTGCCGAAGAGCGCCTTCGGGGCGAACCAGCGGGAGCGGTGCGCCTCGGTGATGCCAACGCGGAATCCGAACGGATGGACCTTCTGTCCCATAGTGATTCTCCGGAGCGCTTAGGCCCCACGCTCCTCGACGGCGATGTGAATGTGGCTGGTGCGCTTGCGGATCGGGTGTGCGCGGCCGCGATCCTTGGGCTGGAAACGGTCGAGGGTCGGACCCTCGTCGACGCGCGACTCGCTCACGAAGAGCTTGGTCGGATCAGCGTTCTTCTCTTCCGCGTTCGCGATCGCGCTCTTGAGCACGACCGAGATGTACGCGCCGCCGCGCTTCTTCGAGAAGTCGAGCGCGGTGAGCGCCTCGTCGACGCTCTTGCCGCGGATCATGTCGGCGACGAGACGCGCCTTGCGGGGCGCGATGCGGGCGAATCGGTGGCTGGCCTTGTATGCCATAGTGGTGAACCTCGTTCGAGAGCCTGGATAGACGCGTTGCGTCAGGTCTTCAGCTCTTCCTTCTTGTTGGTGTGGCCGCGGAAGGTGCAGGTGTGGGCGAACTCGCCGAGCTTGTGTCCGACCATGTCCTCGGTGCAGTAGACATCGACGAACTGCCGGCCGTTGTGGACCTGGAAGGTGACGCCGATGAACTCGGGGACGATCGTGCAGGCACGGGCCCAGGTCTTGATCGGAGTCTTCTTGGTGAGCGACTCCTGCTTCTGCACCTTGCGGTACAGGCTTTCAACGACGTAGGGACCCTTCTTGAGCGAACGCGACATGGTGGTGATCTCTGGTGTTCTGACCGCTTGCGCGGGTTGGGGTCTGACTCTGACTTGCTTGACTCACATCACAGCTTCAACTGACCGTACCGCTTGCTGCGACGACGACGGATGATGCGCGAGTCGCTCGACTTGCCGTAGCGACGCGTGCGTCCGCCCTTCGCGAACGTACCGGAGGCGTTCGACGGCTCGCGGCCGCCCTTCGACACCGAACCACCGCCGTGCGGGTGGGTGTGGTGGCTCATGGCGATACCACGGGTCGTCGGACGACGGCCCTTCCAGCGGTTGCGGCCGGCCTTGCCGATCACGACGTTCGCATGATCCGGATTGCCGACTTCGCCGACGGTCGCGCGGCATTCCATCGAGACCTGTCGGATTTCGCCCGACGGGAGAACGATGGTCGCCCAGCGGCCTTCCTTGTTCGTGAGGCGGGCGTACATGCCCGCGCCACGGCAGAGACGGCCACCGGCGCCGGCTTCCATCTCGATGTTGTGAAGCGCAAGACCCGTGGGGATGTGCTTGATCGGCATCGAATTGCCGACCTTCGGGTCAATCGGGTCGGGCGAGCTGATGAGAGTCTCGCCGGCCTTGAGGCCCTTCGGCGCGATGATGTAGCGCAGTTCGCCGTCGGCGTACTTCAGCAGCGCGATGTGCGCCGAGCGGTTGGGGTCGTACTCGATGCCGACGACGAGGGCGGCGATGCCGTCCTTGTTGCGACGGAAGTCGATCTTGCGGTAGCGACGCTTGTGGCCGCCACCACGGCCGAGGATCGTGATCTTGCCCTGCACATTGCGGCCGCTGTTGCGGACGAGCGGAGCGAGAAGCGACTTCTCAGGCGACTTCTTGGTGACCTCTGCGTGGAGGTTCACCGAAGCGTTGCGCCGGCCGTTGGTGGTCTTCTTGTAGACGCGGATTGCCATGGTCTAAACCTTTAAGGAATGCACCTTTGCTGCGGGCCGGACGGCTCAGAAGAGCTCGATCTTGTCCTCGGGATGGATCTTGACGACGGCGCGCTTCCAGGTCTTGCCCGTGACGAAGCCGTAGGCGTACGCGCGGTTGCGGAGGCGACGCGTCTGCGTCGCGACGCCGAGCACGCGCACCTTGTACAGCGACTCGACCGCCTTCTTGATGTCGGTCTTGGTCGCGAGCTTCGACACCTCGAACGCGAAGCGGTTGTGGTTGCCGGAGCCCCAGGTGGCCTTCTCGGTCACGATCGGGCGGACGATGACATGGATGGGGTCCATTTACGCGACCTCCTTCTTCGACTTGCTCTTCGAGCCGGACTTCGCGGCGGGCGCGGCGGCTTCCGCAGCATCGTCCGAAGCAAAGCAGGTCTCGTTGAGGAAAGAAACAAGCGCCGCCTTGTCCACCACGAGGAAGCGGTGGTTGAGCAGCGCGAAAGCGTTGAGCTGATCGATGCGGCACACGTCGACGCCTTCGACATTGCGCGCGGACAGGATGGCGTTCTTGTTCGCGCCATCGGTCGCGACGAGGCAGGTGCGGTCGATGCCGACCGCCGCCATCATCTTCGCGAACTCGGCGGTCTTCGGCGCCTTGAAGTCGAGCGCGGCGAAGCACTTCACCTCGTTGTCGATGAGCTTCGCGAGCAGCGCGTTGCGGTTCGCGAGGCGACGCATCTTCTTGGGAAGCTCGGTGCGGAAGTCCTCGCGGGTGCGGGTCTTCTTGAAGGTGACGCCACCGCCCTTGCGGATCGGGGTGCGTGCGGCGCCGGCGCGCGCGTTGCCGGTGCCCTTCTGCTTGTAGAGCTTGCGGGTCGAGCCGTGCACATCGCCGCGGCTCTTCGTCCGGGCGGAGCCCTGACGCTGGTTGCCGTGGGTGATGACATAGGCCTGCTTCAGGAGCGCGTAGCGGACTTCGCCGCCGAGCGTCTGCGCATCGATCTGAAGGCTGTCGACCTTCTTGCCGTTGGAATCGTAGATCGGGAGTTCGATCATATTTCGCCTCGTTGCGGGCTGTTGCCCGCGTTTCGCCTCATCCTCCGCGTGCCTGTCATTGGTGGCACGGGGCAGGAATCAACTTGGTGAATCCTCTTGTGTCTGCCGGCTGGTTCCCTTGCGGGCCTTGCTGGCCTCCGAGCACCTGTCTGGCCTCGGAGTTCTTGTCACCTACACACTCATGCAAGCACCCCACGGCTCACACGCCGCGGGGTGCAGTTGTTCACTTCTTTGCGAGCTTCTTGGCCTTGCGCTTGAAGAGGCGCGTGGCAGCCCGGATGAAAAGGTATCCGTCGTTCGCGCCAGGAACCGGGCCCTTGACGAGCAGCAGGTTCTTCTCGGCGTCGATCTTGACCACATCGAGGCTGCGCACGGTGACGCGCTCGTCGCCCATGTGGCCGGCCATGCGCTTGCCCTTCTTGATCTTGGCGCCGTGACCACGGTCGGTGCCGTGCGAACCGATGCTGCCCGGCGTGCGGTGCTTGCGCTCGGTGCCGTGCGTGGCGCACATGCCCTTGAAGTTGTGGCGCTTCATGACGCCCGCGAATCCCTTGCCCTTGCTGGTGCCGATCACATCGACATAGGCGACGCCCTCGAGGGCGCCGACGCCGATGGTCTGGCCGAGCTGGAAGGCGTTGGCGGCCGCATCGTCGGCGACGCGCATCTCGCGGTGCACGCGCTTCGGGCCGGTGCCGGCCTTCATGTCGTGCGCGATCATCGCCATCGTCGAGTTGCGAGCCTTCATGTCCTCGAAGGCGATCTGCACGGCGGAGTAGCCGTCGCGCTCGGCGGTCTTGACCTGCGTGACGACGCAGGGACCGGCTTCGATCACGGTGACGGGAATGTTCTTGCCATCCTCGAGGAAGTAGCGGGTCATGCCCACCTTCTTGCCGAGGATCGCGACCGTGCAGGGCTTGTTGCTCATGATGGGTCTCGGGATTCGGGGTTCTTGTCAGGGGTCCGGCCGAGCGTGCTCGCCGTACTTGACACTTGCTTGTCTGCCGGAAGGACCGTCCTTCAAGGCAATTTCGATCAGGGCTCGTCCAGCTCGTTTTGACCGCGAGTCTTTCGCGGCCGAAACTTAGGCCTCGTTTCGACCGCGAGTCCTTCGCGGGCGAAACTTAGGCCTCGTTTCGACCGCGAGTCCTTCGCGGGCGAAACTTAGGCTTTGATGCGGAGGAAGACGCCCGCCGGGACGACCAGGCGCTGGAGCGCGTCGGTCGTGCGGTGGTTCCACTCGGTGATGTCGATCACGCGCTTGTGGGTGCGGATCTCGAACTGCTCGCGCGACTTCTTGTCGATGAACGGCGAGCGGTTGACCGTGTAGATCTCGCGACGGGTCGGCAGCGGGATCGGGCCCGCCACGCGAGCGCCGGTGCGCTTGGCCTGGTCGACGATCTCGCGCGCCGAAGCGTCGAGAGCTTGATGGTCGTAGGCCTCCATGCGAATCCGGAACTTGCCGCCAGTCATTGTCTGCTCCGTTCTTTCTCGACTCGTGCGAAGGATCATGCGGCGGAAACACCGCCGGGAATCGCACACTCACTCACGCTTGTCCCCGCAGGACCGAAGCACCGCGCTTCGGCCATTTGCTCCGCCGTCCACGCGAGCGAATGCTCGGAAACGGCGGAATCCACAGGGAATTCTCACACTTGCTGTGCACACGAGAGTTCATGCTCATGCATGCACTCGCCATCCACCCGCCCCGTGCCGCGCGTGCGCGGCTCGTGACGACGGTCACACCTCAACGGCATGCCGCCGAAGAGGTGCGAATCGACGAGGATAGCAAATCACCCCGCCCTGTCAATGCGTCCGCGCGCCCAGAGGCCGTTCTGACAGCGGTTTGCATTATCGGCGCGCAACGAAAGCGCGACGCTTCGCCGTTCCGTGCGCGCGATTGGTCGCGCGAACCGCGGCCGAGCCGTACGATCCGCGCCGTGCACACCACGCGTCATCCATCTTCGCGCCGGATCCGTTCCGTGCAACTCGCATCCGTAGCGCTTGCGTTCGCGGCTGCTGGCGCTTCGGCCCCCGCTGGCGTGTTCTCGGGCGTCGACGCTCGGCCGCAGTCGACAGCTCCCGCTGAGTCGGGCGACCTCGCCCCCACCCCGCTCGAGGCAGACCTCCTCAACTTCTCGATGCGCGTGCCGTCCGGCACCTCCGTGCGCATCGAGCGCGGGCCCTCGCCAAGCTACCTGCTCGCAGAAGCGTCTGATAACCCTCGCTGGCGCATGCGCGCCGCGAGCCTGCGTGCCTCCCGCCTTGGCACGACCGCCCAGAGCCAGTGCCAGGACTTCCTCGGAGAGCTGAAGGCCAAGGGCCAGCAGTTCTCCGTGCTCCTCGACGAACCGCGCACGATCGCCGCCCGCCAGGCACACCTCTTCTACATCGCCGTTCCGATCGACGGCGGCGGCTCGGGCATCTCCGGCACGCTCATGGTGCCGACCGGCCCCGACCAGTACCTCGTCTTCTCGCTGGTGGCGCTCGAGGAGGGCTTCGAGCGCACGCGCGCGCTGCTCGACAAGAGCTTCGCCACGCTCACGCTCGTCGAGAAGAGCGCCGTGCTCGACGAGCGCGCGACGCTGCTCGGCCGGGGCGAGGCGATCGTCGCGTCGATCACGCCCGAGGCGCTGCGCGCGACGATCACGAAGGATCCGCTCTTCTACCGCATGTGGAAGCCCGACGAGAAGGGCGCGCCGCAGGAAGTCGGCTATGTGATCATCCGCGTGCGCGAGGGCAAGCGCGGCGAGGTCGACGCGTCGAAGGCGCCGGATTCGCTCAAGGGCGAGGAGGCGGAGGCGGGCCTGCTCGCGCTCGTCGATGCGCGCGTGATCGTCAACAACGATGCGACGAACACGCTCGATGTCCAGAGCCGCTACTTCCTGATGTGGGACCGCTCGAGCGAATCGTGGTCGATGCGATCGACGCAGCGCCAGCGCGCGAATTCGCGCTCGAGCGCGCAGACAGGCGTGCGCACCGCGCCGACGACCGGCGCGCCGCGGCCCACGATCAAGGTGATCAGCGCATCCCGCGACGGCATGACGCGCGACCCGATCGAGTGGCCGGTGCCGCCCGCCTATGTCTCGCAGGCGGAACTCGTGGTGCTCGGGCAGCTGATGCCGCGCAAGGAGAAGATCGAGTCGATCGACTTCCTCAACTACGCGTTCGACCAGCGCGACCAGAAGCTGCCGCAGCGGCGCGAGACCTGGTCGCGCACCGCGACGGGCTGGAAGCTCGAGACGCGCATCGGCTCGTCGCCCGATGTCCTGATCCAGGAGTTCGACAAGGACGGCGTCCGAGTGCGGCGCATCGATCCCGACGGCACCGTCACCGAGCGCATCGCGCTCGAGGAATTGCGCAGGATCTGGAACGCGAAAGGTCTTCCGGTCGGATGATGCCGCACGCGCGCCTCATCCGTCGCGGCGTTCCGTACGCGCTCCTCTTCGCGGGCGTCCTGTTCGCGGGCTGCGCGAGCACGCCCATCGCGGTCGAGGCGCCGCCGCGCCCCACCACCTTCGCGATCCTCGAACGCCACGCGCCCGAGGTGCGCACGCCGAAATCGATCGCCGCAGCCGACCTCGTGGGCCGCGTCGGCGACGCGCGGACGCTCGAGGTTCTCGCCGGCCGCGCGACCGGCGAGCGGCGCACGCAGCGCGTCGTCGCGCAGGAAGACGGCACGCTCTCCATCGAGGAATCGACGCGCGCCGGGCTCGAGCGCTCGGTCCTGCGGCGCCGCGCCGACGGCGGCTACACGCTGCTCTCGGTCGACACGCCGGGCGAGAACTCGCGCAGCGAGTTCGCCGACGGCCTCGAGTTCGCCCGGCCCGCGCTCGCCGCGGGCGAGGTCTCGGAAAGCGCGTCGCCGATGCGCGTGACGCTGCTTTCGTCGGGCAAGGAGCGCGCGAAGGGTTCATCGACGCGCACGCAGCGCATCGCGGGCAGCGCCGACATCGACCTC
>Ga0315904_10005259_pt1 | contig 18038 bp, 7 predicted proteins | sample LakEriMetagenome_6_FD_203529 | JGI IMG/M metagenome (GOLD analysis project Ga0315904, IMG submission 203529) | Freshwater fungal communities from buoy surface, Lake Erie, Ohio, United States - Buoy 12 MA120 | ecosystem: Environmental > Aquatic > Freshwater > Lake | place: USA: Lake Erie, Ohio...
TCTGTTCGGCGGCCCCGGGACTGAGCCTGGCGGGAGAAGAGGCTTCTCCCCGCAAGGGAACCCCGGCTCCCGTGGCCCGGGCCCAATCGGAAGAGGAGGAGGAAGCTCCCACTCCCGACCATGAAGCTCTCGAACTGCTGGCCGAGGCTCGCGCTGCCTACAAGGCGGGCGACCTGGACCACGCCCGGGAAATGGCCGAGAAGGTTGGCGAGATCGAAGACGTCTCGGCCAGTGTCCTGGCTGACGCGAAGTTGGTCCTCACCCAGATCTCCCGGACGGCTGCGGCCGCGAAGGTGGACGAAGCCGACGAGGAGGTCGAGGAGACCACCGAGTCCCCCGCGGCTGACGAGATGGCCGGGGACGAAGAGGACGCCGTCGACGTCGCGGCCGACGAAGCGGCGGACGCCGAAGTCCCCCTCCTGGAGGAAGACGAGGTGGAAGCCTCGGCCGGGGAAGTGGCCATGCCCGGCGACGAGCCAGCCGAAGAGGCGGGTGTCCCCTCGTTTGGCGAGGGCTCGGAGAATTCAACCCGGATGACGGCAGAAGAGCTGTATCGTCAGGGGAAGGAAGCGTTGCGGGCGGGCGAACGGGATGAAGCCTATTCGCTGTACCTGCAGGCGTACCGCTCGGGACAGCCGTTGTCGGCCCGTCAGAAGACCGAGATTCGCGAGTTCCTGTCGACGTACGGGGCCAGCAAGACGGCCCCCCGCGGCAACAAGAAGAAGATCCAGCTTGTTTCCGGGGAAACGGGAACGGGTGACGAAGGCGAAGTCGACCCGGCCACCGAGGCGGTCGACCGTCACCAGGCCTCGACCGACAAGCTGAAGACCGAAGTTCGCAACGCCCGGTACAAGGCCGAAAAGCTGGCCCAGACCGATCCCGAAGCGGCCCTCAAGGTGCTCGATGACGCTGAGGCGAAGGTCCAGCAGGCGGGTCTGGAATCCGCCGTGGCAGCCGCGCTGCTCAAGGGGTTGACCTCGTCACGCCAGGGAATCGACTACGCGAAGAAGATCAGCGAGCCGGGGCGCGACCTCGAAAAGCGGAATGAAGAGGTCATGTCGGCCATCCGCCGCGAGCGGGGGGTCAAGACCATGGTTGAGAAAGAGTTCGCCGAGAAGGTCGACGAATTCAACCAGCTGATCCGCGAAAAGCGGTTCGAAGAGGCCGAGGTGGTGGCCAAGCAGGCCCAGCAGCTCAAACCGGGTGACGAGGTGGCCGAGCTGATGGTGGTCAAGTCGAAGCTCGCGGCGCGGAACCACTTCAACTCGTGGCTGAAGGAACGGAAGGACGAGGAATTCGGGAAGCAGCTGGATGACGTCGAGGAGACGATCGCCAGGAACCCGTTCACGCCCGACATTGCGATGCCCAGTGCGAAGACCTGGCGGGCCCTGACCGAGCGGCGCGCCAAGTACAAGGACAACCCGAGCAACTACGAGCCGTCGCAGGAAGAAAAGAAGATCCAGGAGAGCCTGCAGAAGCAGATCTCGCTGCACTTCACCGACAAGCCGCTGATTGAGATTGTCAAGTACCTGCAGCAGTTCGCAGACATCAACATCCTGCTCGATCCGGCCGGACTGGACGAAGAGGGGGTGACCCCCAGTACGCCCGTCACGATCGACCTCGACGGGGTGAAGCTGAAGACCGCGCTGAAGTTTGTCCTGGAACCGCTGCACCTTGCGTGGACGGTCGGGGACGACGTGCTCAAGATCACCAGCCGGACCCGCCAGCAGGGTGAACTGCAGACCCGGAACTACTCGGTCGCCGACCTGGTCGTTCCCGTGAAGAATCACAACTCGCCCGATCACTTCCGGAATGCGAATCCCAACCAGATGACTCCCGGTGTGTTCGGGCAGCCGACGCAGGGCTTCACCACCGCGAGCAAGTCGCGACGGGGGGGCCAGGCGTTCGCCCAGATCGACAACGGGACGGAAGGCTCGTTCCCGGGCCTGCCCGGGAAGGATGGAGATTCGCTGCAGGGTGGTGCCCAGGTGGCGGACTTCACCGAGCTGATCGACCTGATCCAGTCCACGGTGGCTCCCAGCACCTGGGAAGCCCTCGGTGGCGTCGGTTCGATGCGTCCCTTCAACACCACCCTGAGCCTGGTGATCCGCCAGACACAGGCGGTGCATGAGGAGATTGGCGATCTGTTGAAGCAGTTGCGTCGCCTGCAGGACCTGCAGGTGACCGTCGAGGTGCGGTTCATCACCGTGAGTGACAACTTCTTCGAACGGATCGGCATCGACTTCGACTTCAACCTCCAGGACAACATCGGCAACGGTGTGATTCCCAACAGTTTCGGAGCTCCCCTCCCTCCCTACGGCATCGGGACGTCGATCGCCTCGACCACCCAGGGGACCCAGGGACAGCAGGGGGGTCAGGGTGGCCAGGGGGGAACCGCCGGAACTGCGGGGACCGCAGGCTCGTCCGGCAGTGCCCCGTTCAGTCCCGGTCCGACCCGTGACCTGATCAACCGCGACAAGTATGGCCGGTACGGATCGATCGTGGGGCTGACCCCGCAGGGGCAGTTCACCCAGGATCTTGACATCCCGTTCCGCCAGGGATCGTTCCCGATCGGTGTGCCCCAGTTCGGCGGTTTCTCGGCGGATGCCGGGTTGAGCGTCGGCCTGGCCGTGCTCAGCGACATCGAGACCTTCTTCCTGATCAATGCCGCCCAGGGGGACCGTCGGGCCAACCTGATGTTCGCCCCGAAGGTGACCCTGTTCAACGGTCAGTTGGCCACGGTTTCGGACCAGACCCAACGCCCCTATGTCATTGGCCAGCAGCCGATCGTGGGCTTCGGCTCGGTCGGTTACCAGCCGATCATCCAGACGCTGCCCGATGGCATCAGCCTGACGGTGCTGGCGGTGATTTCGGCCGACCGCCGCTATGTGCGACTCAGCCTGGCCCCGCTGTTCAGCGTGGTCGATCCCGGTGAGCCCTTCTCGTTCCTCGGGACCGGTGGTGCCGGCGGCCAGGGTGGTGCCGGTGGTCTGGGCGGTGGTGGTGGCCTCGGTGGTGGTGGCCTCGGCGGTGGCCAGGGTGGCGGCGGCTTCGGTGGTGGTTTCGGTGGCATCGGCGGCTTTGGTGGCCAGGGCGGCCAGGGCGGCGGTCAGGGCGGCCTCGGAGGTGCCGGTGGTCAGGCTGGCCAGGGTGGTCAGGCTGGCCAGGGTGGCGGCGGTGGTGCCGCGGTCACCGTGCAGCAGCCCATCTTCGGGTTCACCCAGGTGCAGACCACGGTCAGCGTGCCCGATGGCGGGACAATCCTGCTGGGTGGCGTGAAGCGTCTGCGGGAAGGCCGCGTGATGGCCGGTGTCCCGATCCTCAACAAGATTCCCTACATCAGCCGGCTGTTCAAGAACACCGGTGTCGGTCGCGAAGCCCAAAGCCTGATGATGATGGTGACACCCCGCATCATCATCCAGGAAGAAGAAGAAGAACTGCTGGGGGTTGAGTTGTAACACCGGGCGGGTCTCGCGGTCCCTTCTGGGTGGGACCGCGGGACCCTGGTGGCCCAGCCTCCCCGTTGTTCCCAGTTCTCTGTGTCGCAGATCCCTACAAAACACCCGAGCCCGGCGGTCCACCGGGTTGGCAGGCTCGAGGGCCTCGCCCCGACTGGACCTCTGGATTCCCGGTTCCCCTCTCCCTTCTCCAGCTCACTTCCCCCTCTCCCCCCTCTCGTTCGCCGGCCAACTCACATATCCCCGAGTTGACTTCGCGGGCACCCGGTTCCGTCATGAAGGAGGACGCAACCTTGCGCAGGACATGCCATTTCATCGCCTGGATAGGAGCGCTGTCGACCACAACGTGGTGCGGCGTGTCGACCCTCGCGGCCGAAAAACCGGCCGCCCGGACCCGGGAGGCGGCAACCGCCGTGCGGGGCCAGAGCCCCGTTGCGGGTCGCAAGCGGGTCAATCCCAAGGAACTGCTGGCGGAAGCCCGTCATGAATTCAACGGTGGTCGCCTGACCGAAGCCGAGACACTGGCCCGCGAATGCCAGCAGTCGGGTGTGCGGGCCCCGCTGTTTGGCGACAGCCCCGACAAGCTTCTCGAAGACATTGCCGAATGCCGGCAGGTCGAGCAGGCCTGGAAGAAGGACAGCCAGTCGGTCGCGGCCCGCAAGCAGCGGGTGGCGTACTTCCTGAAGCGGGCCCGCCAGGTGGCCGAAGAGGGGGACGGGGCCAATGCCGAGCGCTACGTGCGCCTGGCGGATGCCGCCGGATTGCAGGGCGAAGGCCCGCTGCAGAGCAAGCTCGCCCTGGCCAAGAAGCTGATGGCGAGCCGGGTGGCGGTGGCCCGCGGCTCGTCCGCCGGGGAAGACGACGCCAGCCTCCCCGCAGTGGATGAAGCGGCCCTGCTGGAAGCCCTGGAATCGAACGACGAGGGGGCAGCCCCCCAGGGCCTGAAGAAGCCCGCCCGTTCCACGGCACCACGCTCTGAGGGGGCGATCGCTCCCCGGACACAACCGGCCGTCGACGATGTTCCGCCCGCATTCCCCGCCGACGCCAACGAGGCAGTCGAGGGAGCTGCGGATGAGACGGTCGCCGACGAGACGGCGATGCCTGCGGAAGAAGCCCCGGTCGATGCCGCACCGGTGGACGACACCCCGATCGACGAGGCCCCGGTCGAAGAATCGGCTGCCGCCGGCAACGACCGCACCCCGTCGGCTTCCGACGAGCTGCTCGACGAGAGCGCTGCCGCCGGTGACGAAGAGCCGCTGGGCCTGGGCGATGACGCCCCGGCCGACACCGATTCGGGCGAGCCGGCCCCCGTGATGGACGAGGTGCCAGGTGCAGACGAGACCGTGGAGGCCGAGCCCCGCGCGGTTCCGCCGGCCGCGGCTGCTCCCGAAGCCCTGAAGTGGTACCGCGAGGGGAAGGCGGCCCTGCGAAATGGCGATCGTGAGACCGCCTACGATCTGTACCTGAAGGCGTACAAGTCGGGTCAGCGTCTGTCGCCCCGCGAGATGACTGAGATCCGCGAATTCCTGTCGACCCACGGCGCGACCCGCGGGGCCGCCCGCCAGGGAACCGCCGCCGCGACCGCCGAAGAGTCTTCGGAGGAAGCCGCGGTCACCGAGGTGGCCGATCGTCGCCAGGCAGCCTACGACAAGCTGCGGACCGACGTCCGGAACGCGAAGTACAAGGCTGAGAAGCTGGCCGAGACCGATCCCGACGGCGCGCTGCAGATCCTGAATGCGGCCCAGGAGTCGGTCGAGGCGGCGAACCTGGATCCCAAGGCGAGCGCCCCGCTGCTGAAGTCGCTGACCGCGTCCCGGCAGCAGGTGGACTATTCCCGCAAGGTGAATGGCCCGAAGATCGAGCTCGAACAGCGCACCGAGGAGGTGCTCAGCACCGTCAAGCGCGAACGGGACTACAAGATCGCCGTCGAAAAGGAATTCACCGAGAAGGTCGATGAATTCAACGAGCTGATGCGCGAGAAGCGGTTTGAAGAGGCCGAGGTGGTGGCCAAGCAGGCCCAGCAGCTCAAGCCCGGCGAAGAGGTCGCCGAGCTGATGGTGCTGAAGTCACGGTTTGGTGCCCGGGCCGCCCACAACGACTGGCTGAAGGAACGGCTGGCCGACGAGTGGAACAAGCAGCTCGACGACCTGGAGAAGACGATCACCGATCATCCCTTCACGTCGGACATCGCCTACGACATCCCGAAGTTCAAGAAAATCACCCAGCTGCGTCAGAAGTACAAGGACAACGCCAGCAACTACTTCCCCAGCGAGGAAGAGCTGAAGGTCCAGCAGAGCCTCAAGCGTGAAGTCTCGCTGAACTTCGAAGATGCGCCGTTGTCGGCCGTCGTCAAGCACCTGCAGACCCTGGCTGAAATCAACGTGCACCTCGACCCCGAGGGACTGGAGGAAGAGGGGGTGACCCCCAGTACTCCGGTGACGATTCACCTCGAGGGGGTGCAGATGAAGTCGGCTCTGAAGCACCTGCTGGACCCGCTCCGGCTGGGCTACGTGGTGGTCGACGGCGTGCTCAAGATCACCAGCAGCACCCGCCAGCAGGGAGAACTGGTCCCCCGGACCTACTCGGTGGCCGACCTGGTGATTCCCGTGCAGAACTTCACCTCCCCCGACCACATCGGGCGGTCGAACCCGAGGAACAGCGTCTCGGGCTCGTCCCCGGCCGGGATGGGTCTGCAGAATGTCTCGTCGAACACACAGCCCCGCGTGGCCGGCAAGAGCGGCCAGGGTTTTGCCCAGATCGATGAGGTTCCGGGGGGCGTCACGGGCCTGGGTGCCTCGGGCCGTGGCAAGACCGACCTCAGCGGTGGCGGCATGATGGCCGATTTCACCGAACTGATCGACCTGATCCAGACCACCGTCGCCCCCAGCAGCTGGGAAAGCCTCGGCGGCGTGGGCCAGATGAAGCCCTTCAACACCACCCTGAGCCTGGTCATCCGCCAGACCCAGGCGGTGCACGAGGAAATCGCCGACCTGCTGCGTCAGTTGCGGCGGCTGCAGGACCTGCAGGTCACCGTCGAATGCCGCTTCATCACCGTATCGGACAGCTTCTTCGAACGGATCGGGATCGACTTCGACTTCAACCTCCAGGACTGCTTCGGAACCGGCAGCCTGCCGGCGACGTTCGGTCAGCCTCTGCCTCCCTACGGCATCGGCAGCTCGGTCGCCTCGACACAGGCCGGAACCCAGGGCCAACAGGGCCAGCAGGGCCAGCAGGGTGGTCAGGCGGGAACGCAGGGTCAGACCGGGACCAGTACCGGGACGGGCCCCTTCACCCCCAACCTCCCCCGTGACCTGATCAACCGCGATTCCTACGGTCGCTACGGAGCCGTGGTGGGACTGTTGCCCAACGGCACCTTCAACCCCAGCCTCGACATCCCGTTCCAGCAGGGGTCGTTCGCGGTCGGTGTGCCCCAGTTCGGTGGTTTCCAGGCGAATGCCGGTATCACGATGGGCATGGCCATCCTGAGTGACATTGAGACGTTCTTCCTCATCAATGCCGCCCAGGGGGACAGCCGGACCAACATCATGTACGCCCCCAAGGTGACCCTCTTCAACGGCCAGATCGCCACGGTCTCTGACCAACGGCAGATGCCCTTCGTCACCAACGTGATCCCGGTTGTGGGCTTCGGCTCGGTCGGGTTCCAGCCGGTCATCACCATGCTGCCCGACGGCATCAGCCTGACGGTGCTGGCGGTGATCTCGGCTGACCGCCGGTATGTCCGATTGAGCCTGTCGCCGCTGTTCAGTGCCGTGACTCGCGTCGATACCTTCCAGACCTCCAGCGGCGGTGCCGGCTTCGGCGGCGGCGGTGGTGGCGGCGGCGGCCTCGGTGGCGGCGGTGGCCTCGGTGGTGGTGGCTTCGGCGGCGGCCAGGGTGGCGGCGGTTTCGGTGGCGGCTTCGGCGGCATCGGCGGCTTCGGCGGCCAGGGTGGCCAGGGTGGCGGCCAGGGTGGTCTCGGTGGTGCCGGTGGCCAGGCCGGCCAGGGTGGCCAGGCCGGCCAGGGTGGCGGCGGCGGGCTCAACGTGACCCTCCAGCAGCCCAGCTTCCAGTTCACCCAGATCCAGACAACCGTCAGCGTCCCCGACGGCGGCACCGTGCTGCTGGGTGGCGTGAAGCGGCTCAAGGAAGGCCGGACGATGGCCGGTGTGCCGATCCTCAACAAGATCCCCTACCTCAGCCGGCTGTTCAAGAACACCGGTGTGGGTCGCGATGCGGAAAGCGTGATGCTGATGGTCACCCCCCGCATCATCATCCAGGAAGAAGAGGAGGAACTGCTGGGTGTTGAGCAGTAATCTCCCCGCCGAGATCAACCGTTGATCTCTGTCGGAAATCGTGTTCCGGGACCGCCGGTGACCTGCTAGGTTACCGGCGGTCCCGCCTTTGCATCGACCGGTGATTCCACCCGAGGAAGGAGCCTCCCGCATGACTTCGCCCCATTGCCAGCCGCTGGTCTCTGTCTGCATTCCCCACTGGCAGGTGGGAGACATGATGCGGGTCTGCCTCCGGTCACTCAGACAGCATTCGGCCGGTGTTGAGCTTGAGATCCTCGTCGTGGACAACGGCTCGCAGGACGACAGCCTCGACTGGTTGCGGTCACTCCCCTGGATTCGACTCATCGAACGTCCCGGGGAAACACCCGCAAACTGGCCGATGAACGTTTTCACTGCGTGGGATGCGGGAGCCCGCGAGGCCCGCGGCCGGTACTTCGTGACAATGCATTCGGACGTCTTCATCAAGCGCGATGGCTGGCTCGCCCCGTTCCTGCGGGAACTCGCCCGCGACCACCGGGCCGCCGCCACCGGGGCCTGGAAACTGGAACTCGAGAACCCGCTCTACCTCTGGCAGAAGCAGGTCTTTGGCGAAGCGGTCTCGGGATTCAAACGGCTGATCGGTCGGCCCGGCCGGTCGGACGAACACAAGGGGCGCTATCCCCGCGACTATTGTGCGATGTACACCCGCGATGTGCTGTTGCAGCACAATCTGACCTTCTGCCCCGAGCCGGGGGAAATCACCGGTGGGCACGCCATCGCCCGCCAGTTGTGGGCCGCCGGATATGCCACGCCCGTGTTCCCGGTGTGGGAGATGGCCGAGCACCTGGTCCATGTGACTCATGCCACGGCAGCGGTGGCGACCGGTTCGGCACTCAAGCATTCGCGGGCCCAGCAGAAAGCCGAGGCACGGGCCCGCCAGATGCTCAATTCCGACTGGGTGCAGGCGCTGCGCCAGGCGACCGAGCTGGATGCCGCCTGATCGGCACCCCGCCCTTCTGTCTCCCCGGAGTGCTGTCGACCGCACGCCTGGTTCGCACGAACCGGACGGCTCCCTTCTTTCCAGATTGGCTCAGGGACTGTCCGTCGAGACCCCGACATGACTGACCCGTTCGTGGTAGAATCGGGGAAGAAACCATCGAAGTGTGGGGCGGCATGCCGCACAGACCAGGAACCGAGTCGGGACCGCAGCGATGACGAGAGCGGCGATTGCCCTCGGAGGAAACACCGGGCCGGTGGCCGCCCAACTGGCCGAGGCCCTGCAGGCCCTGGTCACGCGGCGAGTGGCCCTCGTGGCTCGGGCCGGGCTCTATGACACCACTCCGGTCGGGAGCTCCAGCACGCAGCGATATCTCAACTCGGCTGTGCTGGTTGAGACCGATCTGGCACCCGCCGAGTTGTTGACGGAACTGCAGCGGGTCGAGCAGCAGCTGGGTCGGCGACGCGACGTCCACTGGGGTCCCCGACCGGTCGACCTCGACCTGATCTGGTGTGGCGAGGTGGTCTGCGAGACCCCCCGACTGACCCTCCCGCATCCCGCGTGCTGGTATCGCCGATTCGTGCTGGAACCCCTGGCGGAGATCTCGCCACAGTGGCGTCATCCCGAGAAGGGGCAGACCGTCGAGGCGTTGCGCGATCGCTGGCGTCAGCGTCCGGTGGGAATCGCTCTGGCGGGCGGAACGACCGCATGGCGGACGAGGCTGTTGCAGAGCCCACCGCCGCTGTCACCGGCGGTCCGCCTGACCGCCTGGAACGATGACCGACCCGCACCCGATTCCCAGGCCAGCCTGATTGCCTGGCGGGGTGCACCACCGGGGGATTCGGTGGTGGCACGTCCCCGGGGAGAATCGGCGGACCCACGCTTCCAGGCATTGCCGGCCGATCGCCGGCTCGATGTGAGCCGGGAGGCCGCCCTGTCGGATGACTGGCTGACCTGGGTATCCCAGTCGGTGGGAGACGAGCCTCAACGCGTGGGGGAACTCGATCTGGAAATCGGTTCGGGCTGAATGAACCGGCTGGACCACGGGGCCGTTGGGAAAGGGTCGGCCCTCGGTTGGGGGATCTGGTCGTCTCGGCCGCAGCCATCCGGGATGGTCGCGGAGGTCAAGCGATTCGCGGGAACGGCTCATCACTCGAACCACTGCGGCATCGGACCCGGGAGGCGGGACCAGAGCCGCCGGCATGAAAGCAGCCGGCATGAAAGCGGCCGGGCGTTGAGAACCAGCAAGCGACCGATCCCAAGCCCGATGGGAATGACGTGAAGCGGCGGTGGGAGACGCCGGTGATGGCTGCCGTGGCGATGGCATCAGGGAAGGTCGCCAGCGGACACGTGACAAAGAACGAAGCCGGCCGCAGCGATGATTCTGCGGCCGGCCAGGCATGGTTGGGGGGGAGTTGTTCGGGGGAAGGGAGCCCCCGACCCATCTCCGGCTGGTTGGCGGGTGTTACGGGTTGTCGTCCGACTTGACCGGGGGCTTCTTGCGGGTGGCCCGGGGGTCGGCCTGGGTCTTGGGCTTGTACTCGTGATCCCGTTTGCGAAGCACCTTGGCCGATTCGATTTCATCACCGATGCGGAGGGCGAGGGCGACATCCAGCCCCTTCACCACGCGGCCGAAGACCGTGTGCCCCTTCTGCAGTTCGGCGTCGGGGTTCAGATGGGGGGTGGGGAGGTGCGTGATGAAGAACTGCGAGCCGCCGGTGTCCTTGCCGGCATGGGCCATGCTGAGCGTCCCCTGGAAGTGGCGACGGGCGTTCTTGCCATAGCATTCACAGGCGATGCTGTAGCCCGGGCCTCCCTGGCCATCATTCTGGGGATCATCGTCGAGGGTGTTCGGATCGCCCCCCTGGGCCATGAAGTTGGGGATCACGCGGTGAAACCGGGTGTGATCGTATTTCTTCTTTTCGACGAGGCTGATGAAATTGGCGACGGTGTTGGGGGCTTCATTTTCGAAGAGCTCGATGATGATGTCTCCCTTGGACGTCTTGAACTGGACCTGGGGCAGGTCGTTGGCCTGCTTCTCTTTGGCCCGCAGCGCCTGCTCTTCCTTCCAATAGGCGGGGTAGTCGGTGCAGGCTTCGAGAAAGGGGCCGCCGATGACCGGGAAGACATTCAGGTCGGCATCCCGGGCTTCGACGAGGGACTGCCTGGCCCCCTCGAAGTCATGCGTGGCGAACTGCGAGACCCCCAGGAATGTCAGCAGCGGAGCACTCTTCTTCCCCGCGGCGAAGACCTTGTTGACCTTGTCGATCACCTGGCGGTAGCGGTTTTCCTGGAAGTCCTCGGTGATGACGATCTCGGCCGCATCGACGTCGGTCGGATTCCTGGCGTAGATGGCGGGTGCCAGGGAGAGCAGGCCCGGCTGGACCTGTTCGATGAATTCACGCTGCATCGTCTGGAACTGGCGGGCGAGCTTTTGACGGGCCTCATCGTCCTGCGCCTTGTTGGCCGCCTCGAACTGTTCCTTGAGAGAGTCGAGTTTCTTCAGAAACTCCTGCTTGCGCGAGACGAGAGACGGCCAGTCTTTTTCCGAAAACTGGGGGGCCTTCGCTTTGGCGGCCGGCTTGGCTTTTCCTTCCTGGGCGAACAGGGGGGCGTTGACAGGGGCCAGGCCAAGCACCAGGGCGGCCGTCAGACCGGCCAGCGACTTCCGAATCGCAGACATCAAAAGCACTCCGTTGGAGACGACGTGATCAGATGGAGGCGAAGTCTATGGGTTTGACCGCACGGGGGGTAGATCAGTTGGCGGGTCCGACAGAGTGTGGCTGCCGGGAAGCGCTGCTCGAACTGCTCCCCAAAAACCAGCCCCATTCGCCCCTGGACTTCGGGACTTCGACCACGTCTGCGGCGCGCGACGGTGACTCACCCGGACGGTGCTGCACTGGCGGTCTTCGCGGAGGGCTGTTCGGGGAGTCGCCCGCCGGTGCGCAGCACATGCTCGGCCATCCGCAGGGTGTCGGCGGGAAGTCCGGCGCCGCGCAGCTGCGAAACCGCCTGGTCGATGTCGTACTCGACCCGCCGCAGTTGCACCTGTCCATTCTCGATGATGGCATACGAAGCGCGCGGGTCGCCGTCCCGGGGCTGGCCGACACTTCCCGGGTTCACGACCTGGACCCCGGGAAGCCGCAGGTGGAAGGGAAAGTGAGAATGCCCGACACAGAGAAAATCGGTCGACAGGTGGGCACAGCGCAGCTGCCAGGTCTGCGGATCCTCGCGGAGGTATTCGTCGAACGGATCGCGGGGGGTCGCATGCACGAGGGTGAACCGGAACCCATCGAGTTCGATGGTCGTCTGGATGGGAAGTCGGGCGAGATAACCGAGTTGTCGGGTATTGAGCTGGCTCCACTGGATCGGCCGGGTCGCCGCCATCAATTGCCGGAATCCGGCCCCCTTCCGGGGAGCGACCCGATGGGCGACGTTGTGGTCGTGGTTGCCACGCACCGCCGCACGCGCATGCTGCTGAATCCAGTCCAGACAGGGAGCGGGATCGACTCCGTAGTCGACCAGGTCACCGGCGAACAGGCAGGCGTCAAATGGTTCGCGAATGGCCTGCAGGGCCGGCCAGTTGGCGTGGATATCGGCCAGGACCAGAATGCGCAAGGAGAGTGGCCCGGGGATGGGTCAGGAAGAGCGGCGGGAGTGTACAAAAACGAAGCATGGTCCTTGACCCTGCCGGGAGGGATCATATCTAATAATGAATGTGTGGCGACTGCAAATCCCTGCGGAAAGGCCCCCGGAATGTCTGAACAGGCGCTGGAAGACCAATCACTGCGGGAACGGCTGGGCCACGCCGAGCAGTTGCTGAGGGAGTTGAGCGAGCACTTGGCCCAGTCGTTCCTTCCCCAGCTCAGGCGGGCGATGGAACTGGTCGATTCGAAAGCGGCGGAAGAGCAGGAGGAGGTCGCCGACTCGACAGTTCGCAGTGCGATGGCAGCCGTGCTGAAGAGCGATGACTTCTCGCAGCAATTGATCAACAGTCTCGACCCTTACCTGCGTTCGATCCAGAAAGAGGTCGAGCAGATTCGTGATGGAGGCTAGGGAAAGCCGATGCCTCAGCCATGGGCAGTAGCGAGCCCGCCACGGGACAGGGACACCGGGCTGGACCGGTGCGAAGGAGCGACGGGATGACGGACGACCTGCGGAGCGGAGACAGCACTCAGGTTCCATCGGTCCCCGCGGAACTTCCCCTGGCGGAGCTTCCTCTGGACGAACCCGGCACGGTCGTGAATCCGGAAGGACGACCCGGCGGGGGCGGGGCCATGACGGCGGGAACTTCTCTGCGCCTGGGGCCAGCACTTGGCTCCAACCCGCCCGCCTCCAGCCTGATCGACCGGCTGTTTGCCGTCCCGGGGAGCGGAAGCCCGGAATTCCCGGCGGAAGGATTTCCGCTGAGACTGGGGCATTACGCGCTCGAGGACCGGATCCGGGCGGGGGGCATGGGGGCGGTCTTCCGGGCCCAGGATGTGCGGTTGCTGCGGACCGTGGCGCTCAAGGTGCTGTCCCCCGGTTTGTCGCGTGATCCGTCGATGACCGAACGCTTCCGGCGGGAGGCGCAGCTGGCGGCACAACTCGATCACCCGCACCTGGCCCGGGTTTTCGACGTGGGGGACGACCTGGGACTGCAATACATCGCCATGGAGTTCATTCCCGGACTCAACCTGCGTGAGTTGATCCAGCGGGATGGACCACTGCCTGTGGTGACCGTCGTCAACTGCGCCTCGCAGATCGCCCGGGCACTGCTGCACATGGGGGCCCGGGGAATCGTGCATCGCGATCTCAAGCCTTCCAACATCATCCTCACCCCCGATGGCGTGGCGAAACTCGTCGATATGGGCCTGGCCCGCTGGCAGACCCGGGAGGAGGCCCAGGCGGAACTGACCTCGGCTGGTACCACCCTGGGAACCTTCGACTACATCGCGCCCGAGCAGGCGCGGGATCCCCGGCAGGCCGACGCCCGCAGCGACATCTACTCGCTCGGCTGCACGCTGTATCACATGCTGACCGGTGAACCCCCCTATCCGGAGGGGACGGTGTTGCAGAAGCTGCTGTCTCACCAGGGGGATGAGGCACCCGATCCCTGTCTGAAAAACCCGGAGGTTCCCCCCCTGCTCTCCGCCGTTGTCCGACGGATGATGGCGAAGGATCCGCGGGCCCGCCAGCAGACACCCGCGGTCCTCGTGCGGGAACTGACACAGGTGGCCCAGTCGCTCGGGCTGATGCCGGCGGGGCCCGATGGCACGGTCTGGCTCCCTCCCCCCCCGGGCCCCTCGTTCTGGCGCCGAAACGCGGCCGCCCTGTCAACCGCAGCCCTGCTGCTGGGGATGCTCACCTGGCTGGAATTCGGGCGGAGCGTTCCGGGGACCGCGTCCGGCTTTCGGCCCCTCGAGCCCGCCCAGCTCCCCGTGGAGGGTGAGGATGCGCCCGGAACCGAATTGCAGGCCAATCGCGCGGCGCCCGACCGGGAGACCTCTCCCCTGGAACCCTCGACCTTGCCGACGACACTGGCCGAGGGATTGCGATCGGGGGCGCGGGAACTGGCGGGGATTCTGCAACTGGCGACAGATCGACCAGGGCCTCCCGTTGGCGAACCTCCACGCATCGATCTGGCCGACGACGAACGGATTGATCCCCAGGATCTGGGGGCCAGCCGGGGGGCCGACCTGCGGGATGACGGCTCCGATGTGGCCAGCCGGTCACTGCCCGAGCGGACCGCGCGCAATCCGACGACCAGTGACTCGACAGGGGACGAGGGGGCCACGCCCCTGGAGGATGAAGGATTTGTGCTGATCGGCCGGGATGGAGCCAGTGACCGTCGATTTCCCACCCTGGAGGCGGCGTGCGCGGCCGTGCGCAGTGAAGGTGCCGTCATTGAATTGCGGTTCCACGGCCGTCGCCGGGAGACCGGATTGAAACTCTCGCGGCGGGTCACCATTCGGGCTGATCGGCGGTATTCCCCGATTCTGGAGTTTGCCCCGCTGCCGGTCCCCGACTCGGAGTCGGTCCGGGGCATCACGATCGGTTCCGGGGGATTGGACCTGGTGGGGTGCTCGTTCGTGCTGATCGTGGGAGATTCACCCCGGGCGGAAAGCTGGTCGCTGTTTGCCCTCGACCGTCCGGATGTCCTGCGGCTGCAGGAGAGCGTGATCACGATTGTCAACCCGCTGGGGCGGACGGCGGCAGCCATCGAGTGGACCGATCCGGACGGCTCGATGATGCCCGACATGCCGATCCCCGGCACGGCACCCCGGGTGCCGCTCAATGTGGAGCTTTCGGAGAGCCTGGTGCGCGGGGAGGGAGACCTGTTCCTGCTGCGCCGTCCCGAACCGGTTCGACTGGAGGTCCGGCAGAGCGTGGTGGCCCTGAGCGGGTCCCTGCTGCACGAACGCCTCACCACGAACGCGGCCTCCGAACAGGCTCCGCAGGAACTGCGTCTGGATCATGTGACGGTGGTGATGGGGGACTCGCTGGCCCGCCTCGACTGTGCTTCCGAGGTGCGACGGCCGCCACAGGTGCAGGTCTCGGCTTCCAACTGCATTTTTTCGGCAGCCGGGGAGGCACCGCTGGTCAGCCTGTCGGCGAACCTGCCCCTGCAGGATTTTCGCGGTCTCTTCCGTTGGGCCGGGCGCTATAACTTCTACGATCGGGTGGCGACCTTCTGGAACGTGATCTCCCGCGAGGGAGTGGGTCGGACCGAATCATGGGACTTTTTTGCCTGGCGTCGTCACTGGACCGAGTCCGCCGAGTCGAATCCCCGGATTGATGCCGTCGAATTCGTGGAACGTGACTGGCGTGATCATCCCTTTCACAACCTCGAGCGGGACCAGTTCGCACTTCAAAAACGAAGTGCGACCAACCAGGCCCCCGGCGGGGCGGGTGATTCCAGTGATGCCGGAGCCAACCTGCTGTTGATTCCACGTCTCGGAATGTCGGACGCCAGCGAGTCCGCCTTGCGGGAGCGGCCTCGCAACTGAACGTCCCTGGAAATTCCGAGCGGTGGAGCAGAGTCGTGAGTCGCAACCGTACGTCCCTCCTCGGATCTCCACTGCTGCTGACCGGACTGCTGGGAGCCATCCTGGGTGGTGCCTGGTGGATCCGGGAGTTGATTCGCCAGGGGGATCCAGCCGAGACGCTGCGTCCCGAATCGGCGATGTGGCACGCAGAGTACGAGGATTGGGTGCAGGCCGGCCCCTCGGCCTGGCCGCAGATCCAGGAGACCCTGCGGGCCGAATCGGGTCCGGGACGGCGAATGGCCCTTTTGGCGGTGGGTGCCCTGCGTGATGCGCCGACCGACGTTCGGGACGCAGTCCGGGATTTGCTGCAGGCTGAAGACCCGGCCGACCGTCGGGAAGCCCTGGTCGCCTGGACTGCGGTGGACCGCGATCCGTGTCACTCTCTCGATGAACTCGCCAGGGGTTGTGCCGACGAGAACCCGATTGTGCGGGGAACGGCCATCGAGTTGCTCTTCTGCATCGGCCCGGAATCGATCCCGGTGTTGGAAGCTGTCGCGGCCGAACCTGGTCATCCCGCACAACTGCCCGGAATGCAGGCGCTCTTGCTGATGGGGACAGGGTCACCCTCGGTCCTGGAGGTTTCCCGGAAGGTGTGGAATGACCGGACACTCACGCCTGACGTGCGGCGACTCGCATTTTCACTTCTGGTGGCGCAGGGGGCGGCGACACTTGACGAGTTGGCTTCGGGGATCCGGGTCGACAACCCCGCGATCCAATCGATCGCCCTCTGGGGACTTCGTGAAGCGGGCCCCGAGGCCCGGGGACTGATTCCCGAACTGCTTTCCCTCTCACTCCCCCCGAAGATGCGGATTCCCCAGGAGCAGAGCCTGGATGGTCAGATTGTCCGGTTCCCGGTCCAGGCCTATGTCCCGATGCCGATGGCTGTCGAAGATGTCGATGCCAGCCAGTCGGTACCCCAGATGACATTCGAGGACGACACGCGTCCCGAACAGTTGTTTGGATTCACGCTGCTCTCTGTGCTGGGTGAGATTGGATCCCCGGAATCGGTCGCGCTGGACCGTTTCCAACGGGAACTTCCCGACCTGGACCCACCCGACCAGGTGACTGCCGCCCAGGCACTGCTGAAGCTGGGCTGGTCTCCCGTCGAGTGCGCCACCATGCTCGAACGGCTCTTCCTGAAAGGGGGAACCGGATTGAAGCCAGCCGCCAGCCTGCTGCGCTCGATCGATCCGGAGCGGGCGCGACAAGTGGCCGGGACCCTGAGGCAACAACTCGCCAACCCGGATTGCCCGGATCGCCGCGGAATCATTGAGCGCCTGGGTTACCTGGGACCCGAGGCCGCGGAGTCCTGCACTGAGGTTGCCACCTGGCTGGAACAGGGAGACCTCGACGAGAAACTGGCGACCCTGCAGGCGTTGGCCGCCTGGCCCAACGAATCGGCGCGGTTCCTGCCGGAACTCTTGACCCTGGCCGAGGGCCCCGTCGAGACCCTGGCCAACCGGGCCCTGAAGACCATCGGGCAACTGGGCGAGCACGCCCGAACCGCTCTCGACCGTCTCGAGTCGCTGGCACTGATCTCCCGCAATCCCGCGACAGACCCCAATCGACTCACGGTGACCGTGATGCCGCCACAGATGGTGGCTCGCCCGGGTGAAGCGTCTGTTCCAGTCCCGCGGGAAGATCCTTTCCTGGGCCCTGCTGTGCCGCGACAGCAGACCGCCCTGGAGGCGATCGCCCTGATCAACCAGTCGGCACCGCGACCGTTTCCCCAGATTGGCCAACTGCTGCGGCGATCGGGCGAGGACAGTGCGCTGCGGGTCGCCGCCTTTGACATTGAAGCGGCTGCCACGCGCACTTCCGACGAGCGACTGGCGTTGGCCCGGGAGGTTTTTGGCTGGGGTGATGAACTGCTGCAACGGCGGGTGCTCGATTGGCTGGGAGACCATCTCGGCGACAATCCGGCCGGGGTTGCCCAACTGCTCGCCTGGTTGACCCAGTCGCTTTCGCAACCCCTGGTCCGACTCCCGGCCAACGCGGGATTGAGTTCGCTGGCGACGGAGCAGACCGATCCGGAAGTGCGGCAGCGACTGCTGTTGCTGGAACAGTTGCGGGGCGTTGCCGATGAAGCCGAGGTGGTTGACGTTGTCCAGAAATGCCGCGAGAAGTTCCGGATGCTGCCGACAGCCGTCGAGCGGCGTGGATTGCGCTCGGCCACCCTGCGCGAGCTTCTGCGGCAGCGCCGCGATCAGCTGCAGGCGCTCGATCAGCTGGTGTCGGTCCCGCGTCAGCCTTCGTGAAGACTGACCGGAGGAACCGGCCCCCT
>Ga0315904_10005260_pt1 | contig 18038 bp, 22 predicted proteins | sample LakEriMetagenome_6_FD_203529 | JGI IMG/M metagenome (GOLD analysis project Ga0315904, IMG submission 203529) | Freshwater fungal communities from buoy surface, Lake Erie, Ohio, United States - Buoy 12 MA120 | ecosystem: Environmental > Aquatic > Freshwater > Lake | place: USA: Lake Erie, Ohio...
GATTTCAAATCTTGCGAGATGATTGCCGATGACTTGTACACTCAGATAGCCGGTCGCTATCCTGAGCGTGCTGTATGGATTGAGGTGGCCGAAGATGGCGAGAACGGTTGCCTTATCAAGTATGAAACATCTCGCCCTAACTTATCAATTAAAATTTAAAAGGAAACATCATGGGCAAGCGTGAATATCGTCCCAATCCACGTGCATTACAAACCTTGGAAGACTTGAGCAACTTCTTGGAATTCTGTCAAGACTTTGGTTATAGATTCCGTGAAGAGGATCTCTACAACTTCCGGGCCTATGCCTGGCAACAGTACAACAAGTTTGTACAAGGCAAGAACGCCAAGAACATGTGGGCGGAAGATGCTAGAAGGCTGGGTCGAAACATTTGACGCCGTGAATATATGTTTATCTTATATCCTTCTGGAAGTCATGGAAATTTTTTAAAATTGTTGTTGCATGAACTAATTGGTACATCTGCAAAAAAAAATAATTCTGTGATTTATGATAATCTAACATATTCTAAGCCTACAATTTTTTTTGGTGTACAGAAACTACCTCCTAATACCGATGCAAATTCAGTGATAAACATAAGAATCAAACCCCAGAGTTATCTTAAATATTTTGCCATGTGCATCAACCGCACTGCTGGTCAAGGAATAATTCCAGATGATCTTGTCAAAAATACTTTTGAACAGATCAATCAACACAGCATATTACGTGGGTTCGCCCAGGACTTGCAAACTATTTCAGGAAAATCAAACGGTGATGTTGAGAAACAATTCTTACGTGAATGGTTTAGATTGTGTTTTTTTGCCGATAATGGATCAAGTATTACAAAATTTATTGACACAAGTTTGTGTGACCATGCAAAATTTGTTGTAGATTTTGAATCATTTTATGATGGATCAATAATTGACCATTGTGTAAAAATCTGTACTGACCTTGATTTACCAATGTCCATAAATTCAAAAATCAGCAGTTACATTTCTGAATTTAAAAAAAATAATCTTTATTTTGACATAGATTTGGATACAAAATCAATTCTGCAGGCTATCAAAAATCAAACAGCGTTTGATCTTTCGGCAACCAACGTTTTACAACAGGCATGGATTGATAATTGTCTAGTTAACATGTATAATATAGATCCATTGTTACAAAATGAATATTTTGCCAACACCATGGATTTGATTGAAGCATATCAACTTAAAAAAGGTATACTATGAGAAAACTGTTTTATATGGGTCTAGAGAGTTACGAGGCTCGATACACACTACAACTAACTGAATGGAATCGGCGTGTGTTTGATCGCCGTGGCCTTGATGTAGTTTATGTGCCGGGATCTACCATTGACAACACGCAGAGCATCAGCGTAGGTCAGGTTCTAGACGCACATGGTCGTAGTTATTTTTCAATGAGCCAGATGATGAACTTGGTTCAAATGATGCGCAATGGAGAAGTAACCAATGAAGATATTATCTATTTTGAAGACATGTTTCAGCCCGGTATCGAGAGCTTGCCTTATATTCTGGATCAAGTGCCTGCTTCTCAGCGTCCTCGCATTTATGTACGTTGTCTTGCTCAGGCCATTGATCCAGATGATTTTGTTCATGTGTGGGGCATGGCAGAGTGGATGTCAACGTATGAAAAAATGGTTAACTGCTTTGTGACTGGTGTGTTGGCCACCAACGAAGAAATGGTAGCTCACATGCGTATCGCAGGCTGGCGGGCGCCTATCTACAACATCAGCGGACTTGCATTTGGCAAACAGGAAGTTTTAGAACGTATTGGTGGTGCTGAGAATGTACGACCATTTGCAGATCGGAAAATGCGTGTGGGATTTGCCGCCAGATTTGATCAAGAGAAGCAACCAGATTTTTACATGGATCTGATTGAAATGTATCACAGTCAGGGTAAGCACAAGGACATTGAGTTCGCGGTGTTCCAAGGTGGCCCATTGAGATCCAATAATATAAAATACATCCTTCGTGCTCGAGAACTCGAACATCAAGGCAAGCTGAAAATTTATGAGGACTTGAAGAAAAATGACTACTACAATCTTCTCAACGATACTCGTGTGTTGTTTAATTGTGCTTTACAAGACTGGGTATCTAACACAGTATCAGAAGCCGACGCTCTTGAATGCAACGTTTTATATCCTGCTTATCGTAGTTTCCCTGAAACCTTTGCTGACGATCCTGATCGCCTGTATGTTCCTTGGAGTATTGATGATGCCTTCCAGAAATTAGAAAACTTGCTAGACACTCCACATCACAATCAGGGCCTGATCTCAGATTGGACCAATGGCACTGTGGATCGCATCGTAGATATCTTGGAAGGCAAAGGTGAATCTTGGAATCGTGCCGGTAATCGCTATCGCGATCATGTGAGTCAGGCAAAATATCATGTAAGAAAAATTGAACTTTGATGTTTGATAAAGTTGCTGAATTTGAAAATGCTGTGGCAGAGTTTTACGGAGCCCCGTATGCTGTTGCCACGGATTGTTGCACCCATGCTATAGAGCTATGCCTACGACTAATTAAACCGTCCAATATTGCCTGTCCTAAAAATACATACATAAGTGTACCAATGACTTTTGAAAAATTAGGAATAGCCTGGGAGTTTGTTGATACCAAGTGGCAAGATTATTATCATATCACCAACACCAACATCATTGATGCAGCAGTCTATTGGAAGGCCGGCGGTTTTCAAAAAGGCCATTTCAATTGCTTGAGTTTTCAATTTAAAAAACATTTAAACTTAGGGCGTGGTGGTATGATATTGACTGACAATCAAGAAGCCGCTATCAAATTAAAAAAGATGAGCTATGATGGGCGCCGGCCCGATATACCATGGGGTCAACAAAACATCGATATAGTGGGCTATCATTACTATATGACTTCAGAGACTGCGAAGCTTGGATTAAGCAAGTTAAAGCAAGTTAGAAACAGTCCACCGAGAGTTTGGTCAGATCAAGACTATCCAGATTTATCAACAATGAAAGTTTTTAAAAAATGAGAGTGGTAGTGACCAGAGGCGTTAGAGTCCTAGCCAAGTATGCAGTAAAGAAAGTGCAAGGATGACAAAGCAGGCACTGGTCATTGGATCCAATGGCGGTATAGGATCGGCATGTGTAAACAAACTTGAACTCGACGGTTTCAAGGTTGATGCATGGTCACGTGACACACTTGATCTGGATTACCCGTCGCGTATCTTTGATCAGGATCTTTCCAAGTATGATCTGCTGATCAACTGTGCAGGACACAGTCGCGGAACCCACAAAGGGTTTTTACAAAACAGTTTAGAAAATCAACTCAGCCAAATAAATGTAAATTTTGTTTCAAATATTTTTTTATTGAAGCATTATGCCTTGTCAAGAGTGCAAGGACATTTTGTATGGTTCAGTACGTCACTGTTGGATCAGGCTCGACCATTCCACAGTACCTATGCTGGTTCCAAGGCCGCAAGTAAATTTGCCATAGATCTTGTACGACAAGAAGCCACACATATCAATATCTTGGAAGTAAAAGTTGGCCCTACCAGGACCATGTTTAAATACACAAACTTTGAAGGGACTCAAACTGTAGAGCAAATAAATAGTATCTATGACCAGGAACAGGCTCTTGATCCTGGCTATGTGGCCCAACAAACAGTGCAGGCCATTGATTCTAATCTTGCTCACATCCATATAAAATGACTGGAAAAATACAATTTTTATCTGCGGACATCAACGATTTGGCCCTGGACAATCGTGGAGCAATTTACAGTTTTGTTCCACACAACAGCATAGTAGAATTCTGCTACATTGACACCAAACAAGGTACACAGCGTGGGCATCATTATCATGAAGAATTTGACGAATATATAATGTTGATCCAAGGTGAAGGCATCTATCTTGAACGACTTGACGATGGATCCAATCGCAAAATAGTCATGGGTGCCGGACAGTGCATATATATACCGGCTTTTACTCCACACACTTTTGTTCCACTCACTGATTGCAAGTCTGTGAGTTTGCTTACTAAGCAGTGGAATGATGCTACCAAACCTATCACCAAACTACAATGAACATACTGCTATTAGGTGGAACCGGTTTCATAGGTACTCACGTAAAAATGCAACGTCCTGACTGGAACTGGACAGTGGTCAATCAAAAAAATCATGATCTAACCGATTCGTCGCAAGTGAATAAAATACAAGGCAAGTTTGATGTGATCATAGACTGTGCAGGATTTTTTGGTGGCATAGTTTTTAACAAACTTCACCCTAGAGAAATATTGTACCGCAATCAGATCATAAACATGAACGTTTGCAGATTAGTGGACAGATTATCTCCTAAAAAATTTGTGGCCATAGGCAGTGCATGTTTTTATCCGTGCGGCATCGATACCAACATGACCGAAGCCATGATCGATCAACCTGGAAAGTTTCATTCCAGTGTTATCTACAGTGCCATGTCAAAACGCTGGTTGCTGGAAACCATGCGTGCTATGCCAGTGCCCTGGGAATATTTGATTTTATCCAATGTGTATGGACCAGGAGAACCTCTGGAGTTTGATCGTAGTCACTTTGTGGGCAGTATTATCAACAAAATCACACAGGCCGATCGTGACCTGCATTTGTTGGGTACCGGAGTAGCAGTCAGAGATTTTTTGTTTGTACAAGACGCTGCCGAAGCCATATGCAGATACTGTGAACTTGATCAGGCTACCAACTTGCCTACCAATGTCAGTACCGGTATTGGTACCAGTATAGCCGACATGGCCAAAATTATGATACAACAAGTTAACCCAGGATTGATCATCAATTGGGGCGGCGATAATAAGGACAATGGGGTCTTGCATAAAGTGTTAGATAATAGTAAAATGAAACAAGACATTGGGTATGTACCCACCACATCAGTAGAAACAGGTTTGAAACTCACATGGGAATGGATAAACAGACATGAGTAGAATCATAGTCACCGGCGGAGCCGGATACATAGGCGGACAAACAGTGCTTCAACTGTTGGATGCCGGGCACAGCGTATTGGCCATAGATCGTGTGTGGCAACCAGATCATCTGGAACATTGCGGTGCCAAATGGTTGATAGGAGATTTTGCTGGCGAAGTAGCATTGCGTGCCATGGAAACATTCCAACCTGATGCTATCATACATTGTGCTGGAACCAGTTTAGTAGGACCAAGCATGACCGATCCTGCGGAATACTACAACAACAATTTTGTCCGGACCAAGATCTTGTGCGATTGGCTAATTCAAAAACAAATCAAGGCCAGATTGATCTTTTCAAGTTCAGCAGCCACCTATGGTAATCCCATAATGACTCCATGCCAAGAAGTAGATCCTGCGGAGCCTATCAGTCCCTACGGTCAAAGCAAACTCATGATTGAGTGGATGTTAAAGAGTTATCAACATGCCTATGGATTAGATTATGTGGCATTCCGTTATTTCAATGCCTGTGGTGCCGATGGCCAAGGTCGTCACGGACAGGCACCTGGTGCCACACATATCATTGCCAGGGTGTTAGAAGCAATCAAAAACAACACTGGTGAATTTGTGCTCAACGGCACAGATTTTGAAACCGAAGACGGAACCTGTGTGCGTGATTACATACATGTAGAAGACATTGCCGCGGCACATGTCATGGCCATTGACTCGACTGTGCCTAGTGATGTGTATAATCTAGGAACCAATCAGGGTTACAGCAATCTACAGATCCTACACGGAGCCATTGGTGTGACCAAACAAGATTTGAGTTACAACACAGGACCACGCAGACCAGGAGATCCTGCCATGCTTACAGCCGATGCTACCAAGTTTATGACAGTGAGTTCATGGAAACCACAGTGGGGACTGGAAGATATTATAAGACATGCTTGGACTTGGTACGCTCGATGAGCTTTCAAACACTTTTTGATTTCGAGTCAATTCTAGCCAAATACACAGGTGCACCCTACGTGGTTCTCACTGATGGTTGCACTCATGCTCTTGAACTTTGCTTAAGATATGATCGAGTACGACAAACCAAATTTTCAGCATACACCTATCTCAGTGTGCCCATGCTCATGTATCATTTGGGTATAGAATTTGAAATGACTGATCAAGAATGGCAGGGCGAATATCAATTCGAAGGCACACGTATATGGGATTCGGCTCGTAGACTAGAACCGGGTATGTACAGGTCCGGACAGTTACAATGTTTGAGTTTTGGTTGGAGCAAGCCTTTGCAAATTGGCAAGGTAGGCGCTATCTTGTTGGACGATCCAGAAGCCTACCGATTGTTTAGCCGTCAAAGGAGTGATGGGCGCGATCTAAGAATTAGCCCATGGCAAACTGAAACAGATCTAATCCCAGGATGGCACTATTGCCCTACCTTAGAAAGTTGTCAACGAGGTATTGAACTGCTGCCACAGGTAGAACCACAGGTACAGCAGATCACCTACCCTGATATTAGAACTATTAATCTAAAAAATATTTGCTAGATAAGATCTAGAAATTTTGCCGGAGTCAGCTCGAGGTATTTCTGTGAGCTTGACCAGCACTTGTGGACGACAATAAGAGCCCAGCTCAACCAAGGCACGGTTGACGTCCTTGTCTGTGCATGCTCCCACGTATACACATTTTACTCTGGTAGTGCCAAAAATCACACACTGTTCTAGTCCTTCTACCGTGGTCATTAAGTGTTGCTCTAAACTATTGGGATTTAGTTTTATTCCTCGCACATTTATTTGATCATGAGATCTACCCAGTATTTTGAAATAACCATGTTGATCTTGTTCGGCCAGGTCACCAGTGTTGTACCAGTCTGGTTGAAACACACATGGTCCTTTGATATAAAGTTGTCCTTGCTCGATTCGGGCATCAATGCCACTGGGCAAACCCACGGTACCAATGCGTTGCTCGCCATGCAAAGGATTGGTAAAACAATGGCTCAGGGCTTCGGTCATACCAAAGGCCTCAATCACAGGTACGCTAAACTTTTCTTTGAGACTTTGATAAAGAGCATCAGGCAGCGGCGAACTGGCACTGCGTATGAATCTCAGACTTTGAAATCCAAATTGTGCAATGGTTCCTAAAAGATCTGGCACTGCGGTCACAAAAGTAGGATCAAACTGTGGCATGTTTTTCAAACGTGAAACAGGCAAAAAATTTGTTTCACATTTGGCCTGCTTGGTAGCCCAATAAAACCCTTGTCCATGCGCATGCCATAGTGGCATGATTGAAACATATCGGTCGTTGGCCGTGATATTATATGCTTCGCAGATGGTTTTTGCCATTGTGTCAATTTGTGCTTGACTAAAACTACAAAATTTGCTGTCTCCGGTAGTACCGCTGGTGTACCAAAACACACGTTCATTGGGATAGTCATTGCCGTTTCTTGTCAATTCTGAATTATTGGTGATAAGTAAGCTGTAGTCAGAATTTTCCAAGAGATATTTTTTCCGTAAATCACCAACATCAGGATTGATGATCATCAAACTGTAATCATCTAACTCCATGATATAATCCCAGGGATTTGTTACACTTAACACTGCTCTTTTCATTTGACTATGTGTGATGAATAATTTATAATCGTATACTTATAGGAGTCTTTATGAAACACTTATTATTGACCTTTTTAATCTTGCTGTCAACTTCAATATTTGCGGCCGAAACAATTGTGATAGCCAGCCCTTACAGCCCCAGTCACAGTGGTACTCCTGCCATGCAAAAAATTGTGGTCACTGCCAATCAGATGCAGAAAAGATACAATTTTATCTTGGAATTCAAACCTGGTGGCGAACAAATTATTGCAGTAAAATATTTAGACGAACAGCCTAATTCACGCCTGGCCATTATAGCACCCAAGTTTGTTGAACATTCTGTGGCAGGCAGACTCAAAAAAGATGATTATGTTCCTATACACGCCTTGGGCGATGCTTGTTGGGCAATGATATCGAACACAGCTAATGCTCGGCAAGGCATTGGCAGTTTACAAAATCTAAGAGAACTGGTAGTCGGCGGAGTTGGCGTGGGCAACGCAGCTCATCTAACTGCTCTTGAATTAGGAGATCGATATGGGTTTGAAGTCAAATACGTGCCATTCAAATCAAATTTTGACGCATTGATACTGCTGATATCCAATCAGGGCATCAACATGGTTTTAGAACGTGTGGCCAGTTTTCAACAATATCGAGAAAAAAATCCCAACATCAATGTATTGGCAATGAGTTGCCCAAAGCGACATCCTGATTTGCCAGGTATAGCTACTTTGGCAGAACAAGGAATAGAATCACCATATGTGTTCAATATCACGGTGGCACATCAAAACATGCCAGCACCAAAGCGCATAGAAATTGCCAACATTTTGAATGAGGCCACACGCCAAGTTGGTCCTCAAGAAATATTTAGGCTCAGTGACATGACTCCTCCTATGTTCAGCAATATACTGTTGTCAGAATACTACAAGCAAAGATATGACTTCATGCTCAAATTGCTGAAAAAACATCAAAATAAAATACAAAATAATTGACAGCGGCCTAAATATCACTTATAATAGTAACAAGACTGGTCATCCACGACCCTAACTCGGAGAACATAATTGACAACCTTTACAAGTGAAGATAGACAAAACGCAGTGAAAAATAGTACCAGCCAAGACACATTTAATGCTCTCAAACAAAGCCGTTTGGTAAGTGAAGCGCCGTACCACCCTGGCTACGAAGATGCTGTAGTTGATCCCGACCAAGGCCGTCCACTAAGCGTGGTTATCCGTGACAGCATGCGGGCAAGTGGCAAACGTTTTTGGGCCGGAGACAACGTCAGTGAATTTATTGAATCAGAGCAAGAACGACAACAGTTGATTGACGAAGCCACTGCGGCATTTGAGACTGTGTTAGATACCTTGTTGATTGATCGTGAAACAGATCCCAACAGTCGTGGTACTGCACGCAGACTGGCAAAAATGTATTTCAATGAAATCATGGCCGGACGCTACGAACCACGTCCTGATGCCACTGCTTTCCCTAACGATTCGGAGGATAGATATGAAGGTATGTTGGTTGTGCGGAGTGAGTTGCGTAGTATGTGTAGTCACCACCATCAGCCTGTTAGCGGTGTCGCATACCTTGGAATCATCGCGGCCAATAAACTTATTGGTTTGTCTAAGTATACTCGAATTGCTCAGTGGTGTGCTCGCCGTGGCACTTTGCAGGAAGAGCTTGCCAATGACATCGCCCGAGAAATAGCACGTGCCACAGATAGTGAAAACATTGGTGTGTATATACAAGCCACTCACGGTTGCTGTGAAAATCGTGGTATCATGGCACATAGTTCATTGACTCAAACTACTGTGCTCAAAGGTGTGTTCAAGACTGATCCGGCTGTGAAAAAAGAGTTCATGGACAATATCAAACTGCAACAGGAATTCGCACCGAGGTAATCATGGAAGTCTTATTAACAGCCGTATTGGTAGTGCTCACAGGATACACATTCGTCCATCCCAGTGTGGACAATGGTGCTCTTACTCCTATAGTGCTAGAAGGCAAGATGTATAGGATGAACAGCCGAGATGGTTCGTGGGAAATTTGCACTCCGCCCACTATGAAATGTGTGCCAACAGAACTTCAAATAAAACAAGAATTCCGACCCGAAGCAAAATGATACAGCCTTTGCGTGATGACCTCATGGTGCAACAGCAGTTGCCTGACGGGTTCAATTATACCCATGGTGCCTGGCAACACATGACAGCAGTGATCATGCTGAACCAAACAGGTAGGAAACCTGTGAAAAACGTTGCCCCAGTATTCTGGTCCAAGTGGCGTGGGCCACGAGCGTTCTACCGTGCCACTGAAAAAGAAGTCAAGGATGTGATCTGGAGCCTGGGCATGGTCAATGTGCGGTATGAAAGACTCAGACGTATGACCTTGGATTTTGCCACATGGGATGGTGTAGATGCCACCCGGTTATATGGTATAGGCAAATACGGTTCGGACAGTTATGAAATCTTTTTCAAACAGAATTACACTGTCCGCCCCACCGACAAAGAGTTAATACGATATTTGGAACAAGAAGTTAGCGTTTACTAACCTAGTTTGACCACTAAATCCACTTCGCTTATAATACTTGTATTGTAACTTATTCTAGGTATTGCTATGCGTCGAAGTTTGCTTTGGACCGCCCTTTTTGGCACAGTTATAGTAGTCACCGGGTGCGGAGGTGGCGGTGGCGGTGGTGGCGGTGGTGGTGGATCGCCGTACAACTCTCCCAATCCTTATCTTAGGACCGAAGTTCCTTATTCTACTCCAGTCAAGGTAGCCACAGTTGATCCATTGGTCAATGTGGTCAACACTGGATACAAATCGGCTGTGGCAGACACATTTATCGCAGATATAACCACTACCGGTAGTCACACCGACGTTATCATCGCTGGCCGTATGACCCAAGAAACTTCTGTCGCCGAATGGGGCAATAATAAGATCCACATGTTGAGTTGGAATGGATCTACCTTGGTTGACCGCACTGCACAATGGTTTCCTGGTGGTATCAACGAAATTGTTGGCACTGAACCCAGTGTAAAGTTTGCAGATTTTTTCAAGACTGGTCGCACAGATATGTTTGTGGCTCCGTCAACTGACATGCAACACTTTGGTCCTGCCTATGTGTTTACCAACAATGGTTCAAATTTTAGCCGACAATCAATCACACTCAACAATGTATGGGCACATGACTCGGCCATAGCAGATCTAAACAACGACACCTACAAAGACATCATTGTCACTGATTATGGTCCTAACTCAACCATGATCATGAACAATCGTGTAAATGGATTTACTACCTACACTGATTCGCGAGGTACCGGCGGTGATCTGAGATGGGGTGGTAGTAGTGTGGCCGTTGCTGATTTTTTACAAAATGGCGGTCAACAGTTGATATTCACAGACACAGCATGTGCCGGTTCGGCACTGGGACGTGGATGTAGCGCATCGGCCCTGAACAAATTATATACCTATACTTTAAACCCAGCTACCAATGACGTTACATATACCTGGCACAGTGACCTGCCTACTGCTAGATTTGATTTGCCCAAATACTCTGGTGTAGCCACAGGTGGCAGTCATAATGTTCGTGCAGTAGCACACGATTTTAATGACGATAACATACAAGACGCAATTATTTTCAGCCGTCCCAGTAATGGTAATTTAAAATTGTCTGAGATACAATTTTTGAAAAACAATGGCGGCGGATCATTTGTTGACGTAACTGACAGCACTTTAGTTGGTTACAATACCAATACCTCTGTAACTTATAATCCAAAATTTGTTGACCTAAATGGAGACGGTAAAACTGACATCTTGGTTTCTGGCACAGACTTTAGTGGAGCCAACAACAGCAATCAATTCCTGTTAAAAAGCAGTGATGGCAAATACGTGGCTGCCTATCAAAACATATTGACCGACCTTGTCAAACAAAGTAATAGTCTGCAGAACACTGACAATTCTGGCAATACTGTGAATATTTTCAAAGCACCCAATGGTAAATTGTTTTTGGTTACTACTGTAAGTTTTATGAATGGCACAGATCGGCAACTTGCGATCTACATGAGCGAGCTAGGAAGTCAAAGTACTATCACAGCGCAAACTGCTGTGAATCTTGTGCTACAGAAATGGCCTTATATGACTGTGCCACAGGTCAACGAAATGCTTGCCAAGACTTCGGCCACATACTTTAATGGACGTGTGCTGGACCTAGAAGCACTGATGAATCCCATTGGCGAATTAGGATTGCCAACTGTGCGTGGTGTGCAACCCATACGCGGATGGATATCCGGCGTAAATTTAGATTCTAGTCAAGCTGTGGTATTAGACAGCATGAATCGTAGTTTTATTATGAATTTGCAGCCCATGAACATATCTCGTTTGAATGCTTTCCAGCTCAATATGCAACACAACGACCAACACACACTGACCAGTCATGCAGAATATTTGGTCAATGGTCCAGTTATGACTTATGGTAATGTGCGAGTAGGTAGCGAGGACCGCAACAACTTTGCCACTGGACAAAATGGTCAAGGGCCTACCGCGGTCACAGCACCATTGACCAACTACACCGTTGGCGTGCCCAATGTGTATCGAAAAGGCAATTGGACTTATGGCGCACAATACACAGCACTCAATCAAAATCCTTGGTTGAGCATGGGAGGTGCCTGGGGAACTGTCAACAATTCGGCCATCCTAGACAATGTGGTAACATATCGACATCAAAACGGATTCAGTGCTCAGGCCAGTTTCATGCATGTTACTACCAACATACAACCCGGACTGGTTACCAATGTTTCAAACATGATTGGAGGTTGGGCCGAAACTGGTTACAGATACACTGATCACAAAAATTTTGGAGACCTTGGCCTGTATGCTGGTGTCAAGCCCATGTTATTTTCTGGCAACGTCACAGCAAAAATACCAACCAGTGTTGACAACACCGGCAATGTAGTATATACTAACAAGAAGATGGCAGTACAAAGTTCCACTACCACGTATATTCGAGCTATGTACACCAACATAATTGATAAACGCACACAATATAGGATCAGCGGTATGGTATTAGACAATGGACAATATAGAATCATGAACGAATTTAGGTGGTGGTTACAATGAAATTAATCGAAGCACAAGCTCAAGGCATAGCACCATGGGACAACGAAATCGACAATCGGAACCGGGTTGTGGTTTACTTGGACAAATATCCTTGCACTCCTGGACACCGATTATATGTTCCCAAGGACAACGACAATGAGAATTGGGTGGTCAAAGCCTTTGAAGAAGCTCTAGCAGATGGCTTACACATGGTCGAAGCAGGTGAGTGTGATGCGTTCAACATTGGTTACAACTCTGGAGAAGCGGCTGGCCAAACCGTGATGTACCCACACGTACATCTTATTCCTCGACGTTGGGGAGATGTAGAAGACCCAGTTGGCGGGGTTCGAAATACCATACCCGGCAAGGGTAACTATCGTAAATAGCACTACAGCGGTCTCTATGGCGTCATCCCGCTTTACAAACTCTGCCGCCTATGCTATAATCTAACATAGGAGAAACAAATGGCAAGGTATTATTCAACAAAACACTACGGACACAACATTGGCTTGAGTGCCGTATTTCGTCAACCCAATGCTGATCACAGTCACTGTCACTTGCTACATGGTTACAGTCTGGCGTTCACATTCACTTTTGGTTGTGACAGCCTAGACGATAAAAACTGGGCCGTGGACTTTGGTGGACTCAAAGAACTAAAAGCCTGGCTAGAAGATCACTTTGATCACAAGTTGGCCCTGGATCGTGCAGACCCGCACTTGGCCAAGTTTGAAGAATTACAAGCATTGGATCTAGTAGAAATCAGAATTTTTGATGGAGTTGGTGCAGAAAAGTTTGCCGAACATGCCTTTAACTTTGCTGATCAGTTGATTCGAAAAAAGACCAACGGTCGTTGCTATTGCGTCAGGGTAGAATGTGCTGAACACGGTGCCAACAGTGCCATCTACGAAGGCTAACTTTTGTTTGGCCAATAAACGGCGTATATAAATATTTGTCCAATGACAAATGAATATTCCATAGCAGTATTACTACCCACCCGAAGCAGAACCACAGCACTGACCGATTCGGTGACCAGCATCGTGACACGGGCCAAAGACGTTTCACGCATACAGATTTTATTTGCACTCGACAACGATGACACAGTAGGTTTAGAACACTTTGAAGGAGTGATACAGCCATTTTTGGATGATCATGACGTGTCCTACGAAGCACAGGCTTTTGAAAGCATGGGCTACGCTGGACTCAATCGCTACTACAATCACTTGGGGGGAAACGCTTCAGCAGATTGGTTGTTCGTATGGAATGATGATGCTGTGATGAACACACAAGATTGGGATCAGGTCATTGATGCATACACTGGTCAATTCCGACTGTTAAAGGTTCATACTCACAATGAACATCCTTACAGCATTTTTCCCATAGTGCCCAAGTCCTGGTATGATCTGTTTGGACATTTGAGTAGGCATCAAATGATCGATGCAGAACTCAGTCAAATGGCTTTTGTGTTGGATCTCATGCAGGTCATTGATGTACATGTTACTCACAATCAAGTAGAACTAACCAAGGACTCTTCTGATCCACTCAAACCCAAACAACGGTTTGAAGGCAATCCTGCCAATCCCTGGGATTTTCATAATCCACAAATTCAACAACGTAGATATGCAGACTGCGATATTATTTCCAATTATATGAAAACCACCGGAGCTGACACCAGCTGGTGGGAGAATGTCAAATCAGGAAAACAATATCCTTGGACAAGATTACGTGAGTTAGACATCAACAAACAAATGAAACAATTCAACATGAAAACTGATGCCACAGGAAAAGTCATTGAAATCGAAACTGACAATGCCAAATAATTCAATAACTCACAGCCAGTTAATAGATCAGGATCTTATCACTGGACAGACAGTGGTAAAAATTCTAGATTTTGGCCAACATCCTTACGCCGACACATTTGTTGCAGAAGATCAACTCAATCTCAGTGAGCCTGTATTCCCGTTACAGGTTTACCTCAATGCTGACTCAGGCAGTATACAGTTGGGCTATGTAAGTCATGCCACAGATCGTTACAATCTTTACAGTTACAGTTACACCTCCAGCAACAGTGACACAGCGCGAGCACACTGGGATGAATATTCAAGCACGGTGCAAGGTCCAGGACCGTGGCATCGTTCTGGTATGGCCGTAGAAATTGGTAGCAATGATGGCTATCTGATCAGTAAATTTGGCACACTTGGTAGAAGAGTCCTGGGCATAGACAGCAGCAGTGCCATGTGTGAAATTGCTAATACCAATGGAGTGCCCACTATCAATGCATTGTTTGATCATGACGTAGCCAAACAGATTATAACACAACATGGACCAGCGGACATAGTCATGGCCAACAATGTGTTTAACCATGCCAACGATCCTGTGGCCTTTGCACAAGCTGTGGCCACTTTGCTGGCCGATGATGGCCTGTTCGTTTTTGAAGTGCCTTACTGGCTCAGCATGATCGAATCAGGACGTTTTACTGACATGGTGTATCATGAGCACCCCAGTTACTTTACTGTAAAAAGTGCATGGAACCTGTTGAAAAAATCTGGCCTGGAAATTGTTGACTTTGATGTGGTAAACTATCACGGCGGGAGCCTGAGAGTATTTGCTCAACGTGACACTGGTGCCAACATGCCCATCAAGGTCAAAGATGCCATTGCCAGAGAAACACAGGTGGGGTTGTTCGATGCAGATTTTTATGTGCAAATCCAACACAGATTTAAACAACTCAAAATTGAATGGTTGAGCAATTTTTATCAACTACTTCAAAACGATCCAAATGCTGTGGTGATTGGAGTAGGAGCAGCTGCCAAAGCCAACACCTGGTTGCGTTGGCATGGCTTGGACAACACGGTGATCAAATATATTACCGATGCCAGCAGTCACAAACAAGGCAAGTATACTCCACTCACACGTATTCCCATTGTGGGCGATGATGTATTTGCTGAATTTGAACAGCCGTATGCATTGATCCTGAGCTGGAACATTGGTGAAGGACTACGTCGTGCCATACTAAATATCAACCCCAGTACAAGGTTCTTAAATCAATGAAATATTACAACATCAACAAAAATATCGAAAAAGGTCTGGGCCAACACACAGACGACCGTGGCTCAATCACAGACATTTTTTACGGAAAGGCCATGAATCATGGTTGTATCATAACCAACCAACCAGGTGCTGTGCGTGGCAATCACTATCACAAGCTGACCACACAATACACTCTGGTGTTGAATGGCACCCTGACCTACTACAGTAAGCCGGTAGAGGGCGATGAGCCAGTTCAAAAATTTGTAGCTGGACACGGGGATATGATGATCAGCGAACCCATGGAGATACATGCCATGCGAACCGGCGAACACGGTTGCACATTCATTGCCTTTGCTGAAGGTCCACGTGGCGGCGAAGACTATGAGAGTGATACCTACAGAGTAGACAGCATAGTATAAGGATGAAGAAACCACGTGCTGTAATTTTTGGCGCCAAGGGCGGAATAGGTGCCGCTACCAGACAAGTATTTTTGGATTACAGCTGGCAAACTATTCCAGTGGACAGCGGACAGTTGAATTTTGATCAGCCCGACAGCTATGAAAAATTAACAGAATTATTGGACAATGCCGAAGCTGATGTGATTGTAAACTCCGTGGGTGTGTTTGAAAATGGATACACTGCTGATCACAACACCACCATGAATGTGAATTTTGGCAGCAACTGGAATCTTGTACGTTATCTAGAAGCCAACAGAGATTCGAATGTGCGTGTGGTCATGATAGGCAGTAGCAGTTACGACGCAGGAAGAAAACTGTATCCTTTGTACAGTGCCAGCAAAGCGGCCTTGTTCAACTTGTGGCAGAGTGCGCGAGATCAGTTTGCTGATAGCTCTATACGCATACACCTGCTGAATCCTGTGCGTACTTTGACTCCAATGGCCACAGCAGGCAAGGAGATTGATCCCAATCTGGATTATCTCCAACCAGAACAAGTGGCCCGTGAGATTTTTAGGCTATGCCAGCCAGAATGCGTAAGTAGTTGCGTGAATATGACTTTTGAGGACAACAAATGAAAATAGGAATCATAGGCAAGGGCACTGTAGGCAGTGCTGTATTTGAAGGATTGGAATATCTGGGTCATACCATGAGTTTCTTTGATCCCAAACATGAAGGATCTCGACTGGAACATGTGTTAGACACCGATGTAGTGTTTATCAGTGTGCCCACAGACATGGCTGCCAATGGTGATTGCGATACATCAATCGTAGACAATGTGGTCAATGAATTGGCTGTCAACAACTATCGTGGCTTGGTATCAATCAAAAGCACAGTAATTCCTGGAACCACTGATAGGCTACAGAAACAATATTCCTCTTTGCGCATGAGCATGGTACCAGAATTCCTGCGTGCCAAGAGTGCCTTGGCTGATTTTGTGTACAACCATGACTTGTTGGTGGTAGGATGCTACAACAAAGAAGATGCTGATATCATAGTGGAATTACATGGCAGTTTTCCACAGCATGTGTCACGTGTGACCCCTACTGAAGCCGAAGTGATCAAATACTTCAACAACGTACATCATGCCATGAGTGTTACCTTTGCCAACATTGCCTATGATGTTTGTGGCAAGTTGGGTGCCAACTACATGAACGTGTACAAGGCCATAGTCAAGCGTGAGTGTTTCAACCCGGCCTACTTGATGGCCAACAAAAACATGCGAGGCTATGGTGGACACTGCTTGCCCAAAGACACCAGCGCCTGGAACAACCTAATTAAAAATTTGGGTCTGCCTTACAACATGATCCAAAGTGTAATAGATGACAACGAAAAGGTACAGTCTCAATGAAAATATTAGTAACTGGTGCCAGCGGCTTGTTGGGCACAGAAATCTGCCGTCAACTCAAACAAGACAATGAAAATGAAGTGTGGGCCGTAGACAATCATAGCCGTAGTAGTAGTATACCACCTTGCGACAAGTTCTTGGAATTAGACTTGACCAACGGTGCCAACTTTGAACAGTTGCCCAAGGACTTTGATTATATCTATCACTATGCGGCCATCAATGGAACCAAGAATTTTTACGAACGACCCAATCAGGTCATGTGGACTAACATGGTAACTGATTTCAACATGTTTGAATTTGCCACATTGTGTGGAAAGAATTTGAAGAAATTTGTTTATGCGTCTAGTTCAGAAGTGGTGTCGGATGATCCACAAACTCCAGTCAAAGAAAACACAGACATCACAATCAAAAACATACACAATGCTCGGTGGAGTTATAGATTACCCAAGATCTGCAGTGAAAACTTCTTGACCAACAGTACCATACCTTATGTAATGTGTCGTTACTTTAATGTGTATGGCGACAATTCAAAGGCCGGACACTTTTTGGCCGACCAAATCGCCAAGATCAAAAACGGTGTGTTTGAAGTGACGG
>Ga0315904_10005264_pt1 | contig 18030 bp, 17 predicted proteins | sample LakEriMetagenome_6_FD_203529 | JGI IMG/M metagenome (GOLD analysis project Ga0315904, IMG submission 203529) | Freshwater fungal communities from buoy surface, Lake Erie, Ohio, United States - Buoy 12 MA120 | ecosystem: Environmental > Aquatic > Freshwater > Lake | place: USA: Lake Erie, Ohio...
GATATGAATCCGACGCACATAATGAACATGATGTCTGTTTTGCAACAATCCAATATTGACTTAGAGCAACTAAAACCTTTACATGAAATGATAAAGAAATAGGTTTAGTTTAATTCAAATAAAAAGCGTCCCGATGTATTCAATTGGGACGCTTTTCTATTTATAATTACTTTTTAAAATATTTAAAAGGAACAAACAACATTCCAAAACATTCTCCATCTTCTTTGCCTGTATGTTTGTGATGCATTTTGTGCGCTCTGCGAAGTGCTCTAGCATATACATTATTTGCATTTCTAAATATTTTAAAACGTTGGTGGATAAAAATATCATGAACCATAAAATAAGCTAGTCCATAAGCAAAAATCCCTAATCCTATGGCTAATCCTATTTCTAGAATATTATTTTGCCATAACAAAAAGCATCCAATACTTACCACAGCATAGAAAATAAAGAAAGCATCATTTCGCTCAAACCATGAGTCATGGTCTTTTTTGTGATGATCGGCGTGCAAATACCATAAAAAACCGTGCATAATGTATTTATGACTAAACCAAGCCATAAATTCCATAAAAAGGAAAGTAACTATAAAAACAATTACATGCAACCACATATTTTGTAGATTTAAATTATATTTAGTTTGTAAGAAAAATAACATTTGGCAAAAAGGCCATATTTTTCATAATCTGGCACTCTAATTCTAGTGTTTTTTATTTCAGATGAAGGCGTTTTCTTTAGCTTAGAAAGCAATTTTTTATAGTATACATAGGCTGTATACACACCAAATTTAGCTTCAAAGGGCAAACTCACTATGCCTTCATATCCTGCCTTAAAATCGTTTTCAATTTCTTCGATGATTTTCATTTTTGAGGCCTCGTCCAATTGATTCAAATCGGTATTGGGAAAATAAGTACGGTTCAGATGTTCAAAATCGGCTTTTAAATCCCGAAGAAAATTTACTTTCTGAAAAGCAGAACCTAATCGCATGGCTGAATTTTTTAATTTTTCAAATAACGCATCATCTCCTTTTACAAAAACTTTTAGGCACATAAGTCCAACGACATCGGCAGAACCATAAATATAGTCATTGTATTCTTCTACACTTTTGTATTCTGTTTTGAATAAATCGAGTTTCATACTTTTCATGAAAGCATCAATCAACTCATGTGGGATAGAATATTTAGAAACGGTGTCTTGAAATGAATTGAGTATGGGATTCAGACTTATTTTATTTTGTAATGCTAATTTTAAATCCTTTTCAAACCCGTAAAATAATTCCTCTTTGTTGTACTCATGAAAAGTATCAACAATTTCATCTGCAAAGCGTACAAAGCCATATATATTATAGATATCTTGACGAATGCTCGGAGCTAGCATTTTTACCGCCGATGAAAATGAGGTGCTGTAGGATTGAGTAACATTCCTACTGCAATCAAATGAAATTTTGTCAAAAATGGATTTCATAAACTCAATTGTATTTTTCAATTAATTCGGATACTAACTTACCTGAAATCAAAGCTGGAGGTACTCCAGGTCCTGGAACGGTTAATTGCCCTGTAAAATATAAATCAGTTACCTTTTTGCTTTTTAATTTAGGTCTCAAAAATGCGGTTTGAAGTAAGGTGTTTGCCATTCCGTAGGCATTACCCTTGTAGGAATTGTAATCACTAACAAAATCATTTTTACAAAAAGATTCTTTAAAGATAATATTATTTTTCACTTCTTGTTGAGTAAGCTTTTCAAATCTATCAATTATTTTATCGAAGTAGGTTAAACGCAATTCTTCTGTGTCTATAATTCCTGGAGCAAGCGGTATCAAGAAAAAACCTGATTCCATGCCCTTTGGAGCAGCAGTTTCATCGGTTACTGATGGGAAATTAGCATAGAATAGAGGTTCTTTTGGCCATCGAGGTTTATCGTAAATGTCTTTTGCATGTTGGTTGAAGTCTACATCAAAGAAAAGTGCGTGATGCGAAATATTTTCAAGTTTTTTGTTGAAGCCAACATAAAATAATAGGGAAGAGGGTGCAAAAACTCTGCTCTCCCAATATTTATCAGAATACATACGATATTTCTCATCGAGTAAACTTTCAGTATGGTGATAATCAGCTCCACTCAATATGACATCGGCTTTTACTATTTTTTCATTCACCACTAATGCAGTTGCTTTGTTATTTTCTACAATTATTTTTTCAATATTGGCATTTAGTTGGTATGTAACTCCTAATTCTAAAGACAGTTTTTCAATAGCTGCAACAACGTCATACATTCCGGTTTTTGGATGCCAAGTTCCTAATCCAAAGTCTGCAAAATTCATAAAACTGTAAAAAGAAGGGGTGTCTGAAGCTTTTGCTCCAAGAAAGAGAACAGGAAATTCTAGGATTTGGATGAGTCGCTCATTCTTAAATTTTTTACGAATATCTCTACTAATGGTGCTAAAAAATTGACCTATTTTCAAAGCAGTTTCTGGAGTAATCAATTCAAGAGGCGATACACCAGGACGGTATACTAAATTTTTAATAGCAATTTCGTAATTGCTTTTTGCCTTGGTCATAAACTCTTGAAGAATTTCACCACTGCCTTTTTCAATTTTTTCAAAAGTTTCTATTATTTCGGGTAAATTATCGGCTACGGAAATAAAATCGTTAATACCGTAGTACACTCTGTAGGCTGGGTCTAACTTGATAAGCCCATAATAGTCCGATGGCTTTTTATTAAAGTCGGCGAAAAAGCGTTCAAAAACATCGGGCATCCAATACCAACTTGGTCCCATGTCAAAAGTAAAACCATCTCTTTTTAACTGTCTGGCTCTACCTCCAATAGAAGCATTTTTTTCATATATGGTAACCTTATGACCATTCTTAGCCAAATAACAAGCTGCTGATAGAGAGGAAAATCCTGATCCTATTATTTTTATGTCTTTTTTCATGCTGTATTTTGGCGTCAAGTATGCTATTAAAGTATATTTTTAAAGATTATTAACCAATTCAGAAATGGATTGATACATTTTTGTTTTAGGTGAAAGTGTTTCAGGCTTAATATGTTCTACCATCCTGCCTAAAAGCCATAGTTCAGAATCTTCAGCAAGTACTTCCTGATGCAATTCTTTCACATAATCGTTAATACTATCTTTATCAGGTTCTACAGTCATATACGATACATAAACGATAGAATCAAAATACTTTTTCATATCTCTCAAACTATCGACAGGTACACTTTCGCCAAGATAAATTGATTTGTATCCATGAAAGGTTATTTCATAATTCAAATACATTAAACCTAGTTCATGTATTTCTCCGTAGGGAAGATACAATACGAAAACTTTATCTGTTTTTGGTGGCGATATTGTTTGTAGTTTTTCGGTATTAATCAGAATTTTTTGTTTTATCAAATAGCTGATAAAGTGTTCATGAGCAGGAGTTAACGTATCGGTTTGCCACAAAAGACCAATTTCATTCATCAACGGAAGGAAAACCTCATAGAAAATTTCTCGAAATGATTTTTCTGATAATAAGTTGTTGTACGTATTAAAAAATAGTGCCTGATCAAAATTCATCATTGCCATTTTGAAAGCATTAATAGCGTGATTTTTGGCGCTTTTCTCTGAAATAATTTCTTTTACAAGAGAAGGAATTGAATGCTCAGGATATTTTGAAATTTTAGAAATTTTATAACCGTGGTTATGTAGCAAAGTGATATTTAGTAGTTTTTGAAGACTGGCTAAATCATAGTAGCGAATGTTTGTATCTGTTCGCATGGGTTCTAGGATGTTGTATCTTTTTTCCCATATGCGAATCGTGTGTGCTTTAATACCAGAAAGGTTTTCTAAATCCTTGATACTAAATATATTTTTAACATTGTTCATCTTTATATAAAATTTGTTAAACAAAAGTAGTAATAATATTTTGTTTAATTTTAGATTAATTCATAAAAAGTTTAAAAAAATCCCAAATGTAAAATTTTTGAAATGAAAATTTTAAAAAGATAGTAAGGAATCGATAGAACCGGAACTAAAAATTAGTTTAATTTTATAAGTATCTTTTAAGATACAAAGATACCATAGATTATGCCTAAGTATTGGTTTTTCACCGATCTCGGTTTCATTATTTTAGACTTGTATACTTGTCTAACTCGGAGGAACAGTTACCTTTATTACAAGCAGTATTTTCTCTTTTGTCTACATTTTTCCAAATTAGTTTAATTTGATTTTCTATTTTTTAACCTATTCGCTACTCTTAACTCTAAGAACTCGAACAACCTTATTATATGAATTTCAGCAAAAAATAGATTAATTCTATAGAAGTTATTACTTTGTATTGAGCAGACAAGGACACCATTATTAGCATACAAGATATAATACTACTACCTATTATTCTTAAATGGGATGTCCAATAATCTTAAGTAAAATATTACTCTTGGCTTTCTTGAAAAATAATCTAACAGTGCTTTTGATATAAATTTTCATAAAGTTTTCTCTGTAAATGATTATATCAGTTGTTTTTTTGAGGTCACTGTATTAAATTGTTACTATTCTTAAGTTTCCTGTTCATAAGTCTTTTATGTTTCAATACGAGGCCATCTCCATGCATAACGAATAATTAAACCTAAAAAAACTACTTCCACTAAAGCGCCATATACCATATGCATCCAAGCCTCACCTGCCAGATTAAATAATATAAATGGAATATTAAAAGCACCAATAATAATATTTGTCCAGCGATTTACTTTAGCTGGCAAGGCAACAGAGAGGAAAATCATTAGCGCAGGAATTGCTACTAAGGCAAGTGCTACCAAAAGAAGTCCTTGCGTAATATCAAATACAAACACTTTCCCTTTCAGAATTTCATTTACTTTACCAGGCATGTATAAATGGAAATAATCAAGATAAATAATGAGAAACATTAAACTCGTCCACAACCCGGCAAGCTTTAGTTTTACATTGACTTTGTTGTCTTCTAGTACATTTTGTGTATTCATACATTATTAATTAGAAATTATACCCAAAATGAAGACCTGTTTGTATAAAATAGTTAGGCCATTTTTTATCTAGTGCTTTAAAGGATTCTGGGACATTAGTTCTTACAGGCCAATAACTACATCCAACAGCAGGTTCAAAAAAGAATCGGTTTTTAAAAAGCTTAAACTGATACCCCAAATGGAAGTTCAGATATAAGGTATAACCATTTCCAATTTTTTTATTATTTACATCCTTATATTTTTCAAAAGCATTCAATGCATAAACCGAGGTGTAGACTCCTTTCCACCAAAAATGCTGATATCCTAAAGTAGGGGCAAGTATGCGGGCATGTCCGGGATAGTTTTCACCTTTTGCGTCAAATGATGATGATCCAAAAGGAATACCTATTGGCCAAGAATAAATGGATCTTTTAAATTCAAAGGAAACAACATCTTTAGGTGTTATCCTGTATCCAAGATTTAGTTGTACATACTCAGGGTTATTTGTTTTATCAAAATTTCCTAACATAAAGAGCGAACTTCCAACATACCACTTTCTATAGGTACTGTCTTTTATGGTGTCTTGTGCATTCACATGTATACTTCCTGTAAACACTAAAGCAATTCCTAAAAATAAAATTTTCTTTTGCATATCTTTTTAATTGCTGTTAAATGATATTGCAAAAGTAAATTGGCAACAAACTATAAACTGTTCACTTAAGTTAAGAAATGAAGTTACTCTTTGCTTTTTTCCAAAATTCTAGCTCTTAGTCTACTCAGGGATTGTGGTTTTATACCTAAAAAACTTGCTAATTGGTGTTGCGGTACTCGTTGAATAAGGTCTGGTCGTGTTTGTAATAAATTCAAATAGCGTTGTTCAGGGGAAGAAGTTTTAAATTCGTCAAAGTCTATTCGTTGTTTGGCTAACAATTCTTCAGACAACATTCTACACATAATGTCAAACTTTGGAAATTTACTGTTTATTTCTGCTTCCATGTCAGAATTTGAAACGGAAATAATACTGTCTTCAACACAACTAATGAAATAGTCGGAAGGTATTTTGTTTACTACACAATGAGGAGTTAGAGCGTCCATTTCGGTGTAGAAAGCTGTTGTTTTTTCTTCTCCGTCTATGATGTAATAAGTCCGTATACAGCCTTTTAGAACAAAGTAACTGTCTTTAGAATTCTGTCCTTCCTTGAGTAAAGCTTCCCCTTTTTTTACCGAACGAAATAGGTCTAACGAAAGTATTACGTCTTTCTCTACTTCTGTTAGAGAAATGTATTTTGAAATAAAGTCAAATAGTATGTTTTTCATTGTTTGATATTGAGATTGACGTTTGTTATACTTGCCAATAATTTGGAGCCCTTAGTTTGCATAAAGGATTAAATTACACATTTATCCTAACTTGAAATAGTTTCAAATATACTAAAAAGTTAGATTTAGGGAATATGAAGTTTTTTTTGGCACGAGCTAGAAGCTCGCGCAATCGGTGGGTTGTGACATCATTTTAAATGAAATTTTAGATATAGGAAGATGTGATATTTTTTTCAAAGTGAAAATTTTGCTACAAGCATACAAAAGATTGAAAATATTGGATAAAAAAAGGTCCAAAAATCAAATGACTTTCAGACCTTAAATTATTTTGTCTTTTTCAAGATTAAATATCGTCAAACTCGATATCGGTAAAACTTTTGTCAAGCTTTGGGGCATCGCCTTCAACGCTTTCGTTGTTATATTCTCTCTTGAAATCTTTTTGGTGTCTTTCAGAAATAACTTCTTCTCCTTTATGATTCAAGACATAAGCAGTCATTTCATCTAAGATTTCGGTAAAAGCAGTAAAATCTTCTTTGTACAAATAAATTTTATGTTTCTTGAAGTGAAAAGATCCATCTTCTTCAGTAAATTTTTTACTTTCTGTGATTGTAATGTAATAATCATCGGCCTTTGTAGCTCTTACATCAAAAAAGTAGGTTCTTCTTCCTGCTCTCAAAACTTTAGAAAAAATTTCTTCTTTCTCTAACATATCATTTTCTCTCATAATACATCCATCAATTGGTTTACGTTAAATTACGATTCAAAAATGATAAAAAAAGTTGTAGAAAACAACAATTAGGTAAATTCTTTTTCCGAAAGTTGTTTCAAATAGAGCGCAGCATAATAGCCATTTTGGTTTAGTAATTGATTATGAGTGCCTTGTTCAATGATTTTTCCTTCGTCTAGAATGATGATTCTATCGGCATTTTTGGCAGACGAAACGCGATGGCTCACAATGATGGTCGTCTTATTTTTGCAAAACTCTAAAAGATTGTTCAAGATGGTTTCTTCGGTTTCTGTATCAACCGCCGAGAGGCAATCGTCGAGCAACAAAATTGGCGCATCTTTAATAATAGCTCGGGCTATAGAAACCCGCTGTTTTTGCCCACCCGAAAGCGTGATACCTCGTTCACCCAGTATAGTTTCGTATTGCAGATTGAAATTGATAATGTTGTCATGTACCACTGCTTTTTTAGCCGCATCAATCACTTCGTCATCGGTGGCGTTTTCTTTGCCAAACTTGATGTTATTTTTTATGGTGTCCGAAAACAAGAAAGCATCTTGTGGCACGATACCAATGCTGTTTCTCAAATCGAAAAGATTTACCTCATGAATTGCTGTTCCGTCAACTAGAATAGTTCCTTCGGTCACATCATACAATCGGCTAATGAGTGCCAGAATACTCGATTTTCCAGAACCTGTTTTTCCTAAAATAGCCAGTGTTTCTCCTTTATGAATGGTAAAACTGATGTTTTGTAGGGCTTTGATGTGCGTATCATCATAGGTAAAACTCACATTTTTGAATTCGATAGTGCCTTGTATTTCAGAATGTTCTTGACGATTGTTTTGGATGTCGGGTTTGATTTTTAGGAATTCGTTGATGCGTTTTTGCGAAGCTTCGGCTTCTTGCACCATAGACGAAACCCATCCTAATGAAGCCACAGGCCAAGTGAGCATATTAACATAAAGAATAAACTCGGCAATAGTTCCTATACTTTTTATGCTTCCGTTGATATAAAGCACACCTCCAAAATAAATCACGACCAAGTTACTCACTCCAATTAGAGCAAGCATCAAAGGGCCGAATAGCGCTTGTACTTTGGCGAGATTCATGCTCTTGGCTTTGCTTTCTAGCGAAAGTTCTTCCATGTTTTTTTGATGTTGGTTTTCAAGCGAATAGGCTTTAATTACCCGAATTCCTGAAAAAATTTCTTGGGTAAAACTGGAAACTTTAGAAAGATATTGTTGGAAAACCGTACTTCGCTTGTTGATTTCGGAACTTAATTTAAAAATAGCATAGGACAAAATCGGTAGCGGAAGCAAGGTATATAAAGTCAATCGTGGCGATACATTGTACATGTAGACAATTACAATTGCAAATCGAATAAAGGTATTTATGGTGTACATCACCGCTGGACCTACATACATTCTTACTTTGCCCACATCTTCGCTGATGCGGTTCATCAAATCTCCTGTTCGGTTTTGTTTATAGAAATTTTGTGATAGGTTTTCATATTGGCGAAAGACTTCGTTTTTTAAATCGAACTCGATATGTCGTGACATCACAATCAAGGTTTGTCGCATTAAGAAGGTAAGAAAACCAGCAATTATGGTTGTGGCAATGATCAGTAGAATATTGTGAATCAGTTCTTTTTGGATGAGAGAAGAGTCAATGGAAGACTGTTTTGAAAAATCTTCAATGGCTTTGAATGATTTGCTGATTAATTTAGGCGTGAAAAGCGAAAAAATTTGCGCCACAATAGTCGTTACAATACCAATTAGAAAGCTGTATTTGTACTTGACGAAATATTTATTGAGGTATTGTAATTCTTTCATACGCTACTTTCCAGTGTAATAATTTTGGAATTACAAATATACTGGATTAAAGAGAATAATAGGAATAGCGAACCTAACTTTAGCCCTTTTTAAGAGTTGTATGAAATATGTAAAAGCAAGAGTGAAATAAAAAAGAAAGGTATAAATAATTCTTGATTTCAATATAATTGTTATTTTTGCCCCATGAAAGATTGCTTTCAAAGCCTTAATTTTTTAAAAGTTCTTAGATAGTGTTAAATAGAAGACATATCCGTGTTAAAGTGATGCAATCCATTTATGCGATGCACCAAAATGGTTCTGAAAATATAGAAAAAGAAGAAAAATTCTTGTTGTTCAGTATCGAAAATATCCAAGACTTGTACTTGGTAATGCTATCTTCTTTGATTGAAATTTGCAAAAAAGAAGCTGTATTCTTGGAAAAATCAGCCGAGAAATATCTAGCCACTCCCGAAGAGCGAAATCCCAACAAGAAATTTATCAACAATGCTATTTTCAAACTTCTATCCGAAAATAGTTCGTTAAGCATTGCCTTAGAAACCAGAAAAATCAACAATTGGACGTTGAATGATGATTATATTTTGTTGTTGCAAGCGGCAATCAAAGAAAGTTCATTGTACAAAAAATACATGACCAATCGAACCAATACTTTTGATGAAGACAAGCAATTTATCATTTCTATATTCTCAGACGTTATTGCTACCAATGACAAGTTGTACGATTATTTGGAAGACAATAAATTGACTTGGGTTGACGATATTCCGATGGTTAATACGCAAATTATCAAACAAATTGGGGCTTTAAAATCGGCTTCTGATGACAGTTTTAGAGTGCCAAAATTGTACAAAGACTCAGAGGACAAAGAGTTTGTTTCCAACCTTTTTAGAAAAACAGTTTTAAATGAAGTCGAATTAGCGAAAGAATATATCGACAAAACACCTAATTGGGACACGGAACGTATTGCCGAAATTGATACCATCATATTGAAAATGGCTATTTGCGAGTTTCTAAAATTCCCGTCTATTCCCGTAAAGGTAACTATTAACGAATATTTAGAAATAGCCAAGGAATATTCTACACCTAAAAGTAGTATTTTTATCAACGGAATATTAGACAATTTGGTGAAGGAGTTTCAAGCTGCCAATAAAATTGTCAAAACGGGTAGGGGGCTTATGTAAGTTCACCATAGAAATAAAAAATTCAATACAATAATTTTAAACAAAAAAGTATGCAACAGTTACAACAATTTTTACCTTTTATTTTGATGTTCGTGGTTATCTATTTCTTTATGATTAGACCGCAACAAAAAAGAGCAAAAGAAGAGAAACAATTCGAAGCGAGTTTAAAAGTAGGCGATAGAATTATCACCAAAAGTGGTCTTCATGGAAAAGTATCTGAATTAGCAGAAACTACTGTGGTTATCGAAACTATGTCGGGCAAATTAAAAATGGAACGTTCTGCCATTTCAATGGAAATGAGTACTGCGTTGAACAAGAAATAATGTATTCATTTCAAAAAAAAGCCTCAAGAGATTGAGGCTTTTTTTGTTTATTTTTTACTTTTTGGTTTTAAATCACAATCAGTTGAATGTATTGAGAAATTGGATGTTGCAGTTAGCTCCGCGATTTTAATGATAACATCAATAGCTTTCTGCATACTTTCTACGGGAACATATTCGTATTTTCCGTGAAAATTATGGCCACCAGCAAAAATATTTGGACAAGGTAATCCCATATAGGATAATCTAGAGCCGTCTGTACCGCCACGAATAGGTTTGATAAGAGGTTTGATGCCCAGTTCTTTCATGGCTTTTTCTGCTAAATCAACGATGAACTTCACAGGTTTGACCTTTTCTTTCATGTTGTAATATTGGTCTTTTATTTCTGTAATGACTATATCTTCGCCGAATTTTTTATTGAATTTTTTATTGAATTTCTTGGTAATATCGTGAATGAGTTCTTTTCTTTTTTTGAATTTTTTGGCACTGTGATCACGAATAATCAATTCTAAGACAGTTTCTTCAATGCTTCCCGATAAATGATGAACATGGAAAAAACCTTCGTAGCCTTTGGTTTCTTGTGGGATTTCTTTTTTTGGAAGTTCGTTTATGAAGTCATTAGCTATAAGCATGGAGTTAATCATTTTTCCTTTGGCATATCCAGGATGAACGCTTTTTCCTTTGAAGACAATTTTGGCGCCAGCGGCATTAAAATTTTCGTATTCCAGTTCGCCTATTTGGCTACCGTCCATGGTGTAAGCCCATTCTGCTCCAAATTTTTCGATATCAAATAAATCGGCTCCACGACCAATTTCTTCATCGGGTGTAAATCCAACTCTGATTTTTCCATGTTTAATTTGTGGATTTTGGATGAGGTATTCCATTGCCGTAACAATTTCTGTTAATCCGGCTTTGTCATCAGCACCAAGCAAGGTAGTGCCATCGGTGGTGATTAGCGTCTGTCCTTTGTATTGCAGTAAGTCTTTGAAATAGTTTGGTGATAATATAACATTCAATTCTGCATTCAGAACGATGTCTTCACCATTATACTTTTCTATAATTTGAGGTTTTACATTGGCACCAGTAAAATCAGGAGACGTATCATAATGGGATATAAAACCAATAGTTGGAACTTCTTCTTCAATGTTGCTGTCTAAAGTCGCCATAATGTAGCCGTTACTGTCTTTGGTAACATCAGTCATTCCAATGGCTATCAATTCTTTGTAGAGTAGGTTAGCGAGAACCAATTGTTTTTTTGTACTAGGTGTAGTTTCTGAATGAGGGTCAGATTCGGTATCGATGGTAACGTAGCTAATAAAGCGGTCAATGATATGTTGCATAATTGAATTTATTTTAACAAAGATACAAATAGAATAAACGTAGTAAAGCTAAGTTTTGGATATAGTTTTCCGTGTTAATGTAAGTAGTCTTACAAAAAAAAATACGCTGTTCAAAATAAAAAAAAATAAGGTTTGTAACTAACCGTATTTAAAATTGTTAATGGTTTAATTTTTATAAAAATTCTTCACATTAGCTAGAATTTGGTTAGGCGACATTTTTGAAGCTGTTTGAACGGATTTTAGTTTTTGTATATTGATTAATTTTTCGTGGTATATAATTTCTTGTAATTTTGTTTTTGTCTCGGCTGGGCCAAAAATAAAAATCTCATCGGATTCTTTAACTTGGGAGAGAACATTATTTAAGAACGAATCCAATTCATGTTTTTTCCGGTCATTAAATTTTTGTTCGCTATTTCCATGTCTATTTCCTGAAAAAGTGCCTTTGTATCCTTCATCATCACGATAAATTTTGTTGTCAATACCCGATTTGATTTCAGTTATATTTTCATTTCCATCAAAAAGCGTTACGATGACTGCTTCAGTGGAGTCAATCCAAACTCCCGTTTGTTTTTTCCAGTTTTTCATGTCTTCTAAAATTTAAATTAAGATTCCGTTTGCTCCTTTAAATTTACATAAAAATAATGAATTGAAGCATCGAAATTCATTTTACTTATTAACTAATTGTTAAGTTTATTGTTCTTACAATCAGATGTATAAAGTATTTTAAATCACAATTAGATTATGACTTTTTTAATACTGAGTTATTATAAAATAAGAGTTAATGAAAAGATTATATAGTACGGTTAGACCATCTCTTTCTTTTTTGGTTGGAATAAGCAAAAACTTTGATTCAGTCAAATACTTTCAAGAAAAAAAGCACATATAAGAAACCATTCGGCTATATATAAAGTCTTTTCGGCTACACTTTTTATTTTTTCGGCTAAAAATAATTTAAAAATAATTTGTATTGATTAGTTTTAATGAAGTAATAGATTTAATCCCAAATCTTGTTTAATAATGATAACTGATTTTAATCTGTTTGAATATTCACCTTTACCAACTATTGTGTCAGATAGTAATGGTAATATCATTTTTAGAAATAAGAATACAAATGCACTGTTTCAGGAAATTAATATACCTGAAGATAGCAATACTATTTCTATATTGTTCCCTACTTTTAATCTCCAAAAGCCTAAAAAAAATCAAATTTTAAATGATAAAAATGGGCATCCCATTGCTATAGACATTGAAACGGTTAATTATAAAGACCAAAATGAATTTTATTTACTATTTCTTCAAAAAACAAATCAAAATATATTCATTGATAAAAAACAATATTTAATTCAACAGAAATATAAAGTATATGAGGATTTTATAGATACTATAAAACAAGGAGTCTTAGTCTTTGATGTAAATGGCAAGCTTCAATTTACAAACAAAAAAGCAAAGAATTTATTAGGACTAGTATATACTAATAGAAAAAAGATAGAAGTATGGGATTTGTTTGATTATTTTATAAATATAGATAGTTGGAAAGAAAAGATTAGTTTATTGTCACTTCATAAAATAATTAAATTCAATTTTAATAAAAAGAACAAATTTTATCAGGCTGAGATCCAAAAAAAGATCTATGAAAACCGAAGTTTTTACCTCCTGATTTATACAGATATTACCAAAAAAGTATCAGATACTAAAATTATAAAGGAGCAGCATAATGAAATTGATTTTTTGCATAAAAACTTTCCTGCCGCTTTTTTTCAGTTAAATGTTACTCCCGACAAGGAAACCTATTTTGAATATGTTAGCGAATCTTTTCAGGAAATTTTTGGTTTTGAATTACGGACTTATCAATCAAAATGGGACACTAAATTAGTTCTACATCCTGAGGATTTTGATTCATTTATTGAGGCTAAAAATAGGGCTATTGCGAATGTTCAAGAATTTAAATATACCGGTAGATTTGAATTGAGTAGTGGAGAAATAATTTGGTTTGATACCAATGCCATTCCTATTATTAATGAAAATGAAATAACATTTAATGGAATTATTCAAAACATTACAGAACGCAAGAAAGAAGAAGCCGAGATAAGTAAAAAAAGATTTTTCAATGACAGTATTTTGTATAATATTCCTGCAGATATAGCATATTTTGATAAAGATCATAATTATTTGTTTATAAATCCTCAAGCAATTTCTGATGATACTACTCGAAATTGGCTCATTGGAAGAAATGATTTTGACTATTGTGAAATGAGAGGGATAGATACTTCTATAGCTAAAAAGAGAAGAGCGTATTTTAATCAAGCTAAGGAAACAAAAAAACAAGTAGATTGGATTGATGAAATCACTATAAATGGGAAAAGCAAATCGGTATTGCGAAGATTTTATCCCATTTTTATGCAAGGAGAGTTTACCAATATGATAGGCTATGGAGTAGATGTTTCTGAGTTAAAAAGTCTTCAAAAAACATTAGATCATACCCAATATCAAAAAGAATTAATTCTTAAATCAGCTTTGGATGGTGTCGTAATGATTGATAATAATTGGACCGTTACCTATTGGAATCCCGAAGCTGAGAATATATTTGGTTGGAAATCTTGTGAAGTCATGGGGCATAATTTATCCCTAATTATTTTCCCAAAAATTGAGAATGTCAATTATGACATTCGTGATTATTTCAAAAAGAATAGTGATCAATTAGAGACCAAGAAAACTTTTGAGTTCAACGCCATAACAAAAGAAAATAAAGAAATTACTGTAGAGTTAATTATTGTTTTCCTAGTAAACGAGGGATTCAATTCTAATTTTGTGGTTTTTATTCGAAATGTTACTTCCCAAAAAGAAAAAGAAAAACAAATTCGATTTCAAAATGAACTATTAATTAAACAAAATAGAGAACTCGAGCAATTCAATTTCATAACATCACATGATTTGCAAGAACCTTTATTGTCATTGATAGGGTATTCCAATCTACTCAAAGAAGATTACGCAGACAAACTCGATGACGAAGGAAAATTATTCATAGAATTCATTAGTAATTCGGCTACTAGAATGAGAGCCTTAATTTCAGGATTACTAGAATACAATCGTATTGTTAAGAATAAAGAGACGCTCACATGCGACTTAAATGATATAATTGTAGAGGTATTGGACGATTTACACGCAGGCATATTAGAGACAAGAGCTTTAATAATCTATTCTAAACTCCCTACGATTAACTGTTATCCTGTTTTTTTTAGATTATTACTTCAAAATTTAATTAGTAATGCCATAAAATTTAAAAAGAAAGCTATAAAGCCTAAAATAGTATTATCGGTAAAAGAGACACGACAAAAATGGATATTCAGTGTTAAAGATAACGGTATTGGCATAGATGAAAAACATTTTGAACAAATCTTTATCATGTTCAAACGATTAAATAATATTAATGACTATAAAGGCTACGGTATAGGTTTGTCTTACTGTAAAAGAATTGTAGAAATTCATAACGGAGAGATTTGGGTAAACTCAAGACCAAACAAGGGATGTACATTTTATTTCACTATTGATAAAAATATTTAAACTATGAACGTAAGTAAAATAATATTAGTTGATGATGATTTAACGGTTAATTATTTTCATAAAAGACTTTTGCAATCATTTTTTGATAAAGATAAAATAGAGACTTGCATAAATGGAAAGCAAGCTATAGAGCTTTTGACTAATATGAAGGAAACACATGATAAAGAAGAGCATGTTGTTATTCTTTTAGATCTGAATATGCCTATTATGAATGGTTGGGAATTCCTAGCGGAATTTCATTATCTAAAAGAAGAATTAAAATTTAGTAGTACCATTTATATTGTTACTTCTTCTTTGAATCCAGAGGATAAAGAAAATTGTATCACTAACACAGATGTGAAAGAATATTTGAGTAAACCTTTATCAAAAAAAGATATTGAATTAATTTTACCTTGATAAAAAAACCAATACTATTCTGGAGTCTCTATGTTAATAGTTTATAGAAAGTATTTTACTAAAAACTAGAATCAATCAATCTTAATACGATAACCTATTGAAAATCCTATTGGTAATAGTCCATTTTGAAATTCAATATTATTATTATTTTCTAGGTATTCTATATACTGGTCTACATCAGAACTTCTGATAGGCACCAATAGAGCTAACGACCAATACCCATTTTTACCTTTATCTTTTGGTTTAAAATCAACTCCAAATCCGAAAGTCGGACCGTAAAATAGTTTGTTAAAATTTGAAGCGTTTTTTACGGCTATCGCTGCATTATATCCATACATACCCATGAGGTAAGGACTAATTTTTGGAGAATCTTTTTTTGCATTCAACCTAAATTTGGCACCTACATTGTATCCAGCACCTGCAAAAGCATATCCAACGCCCCCAAAAAGTCCAATTTGATCAACGGGGTAATACAAAATATTGGCACCAATTCCACCATAATCAAGTCCTACACCCAATCCAATTGTAGTGTTCAATTTATTTGGTTTGATTTTTGTGGGTGTATCTTGTGAATAACTATCGATTGCTACTAAGAGACAAACAATACTAAGTGATAATTTAATTGTTTTCATGTTTTGAGTATTTTAGAAGGATTAGATTAGTAATAAATCGCTAATTTTTACTAGACAAAGAAGCAGTTAAATCAGCATTGATTTGTGACAAATTCATTCAAAGATAGAAGAAATTAACAAAAAATTAGGAATTGTTATCTGTTTTTTGAGAATAGGGATAAGTAATTCCTAATATACAAGGCGACTCAAAATATAAATCTACTTTAAATTAGTTAGAATCGTAAGAAAATTGATAGGATAGTTTTACTTTTGCAACACACAACACAACTACCATGTACAAACTACTTATTCGTCCGATTCTTTTTAGGTTTGATCCTGAAAAGGTTCACTATCTTACTTTTTCAATAATTAAAAAAATAGCAAGAGTTCCAGGATTTTCTGCTCTTATCAAGGCTTTATACGAAGTGAATGATAAACGATTAGAAACAGAAGTTTTTGGATTAAAATTCAAAAATCCCGTTGGTCTAGCTGCTGGGTTTGACAAAGATGCCAAATTATATAATGAGTTATCTAATTTTGGTTTTGGTTTTATTGAAATAGGCACATTAACCCCAAAAGCCCAAGACGGTAACCCAAAAAAGCGATTGTTTCGATTGAAAGAAGACAGCGCTATAATTAACAGAATGGGTTTTAATAATGGCGGCGTGCAACAAGCAGTTGAGCGGTTAAAAAATAATAAAAGCGTTCTGATAGGTGGGAATATTGGTAAAAACAAAGTCACTCCAAATGAAAATGCCACTTCAGATTACGAATTTTGCTTTGATGCATTGTACAATTATGTTGATTATTTTGTGGTAAACGTAAGCTCTCCAAATACACCCAATCTGCGTGCTTTGCAAGATAAAGAACCACTAACACAATTGCTTCAAGCATTGCAAAATAAAAATTGGTTGAAACCCAAAACCAAACCTATTTTATTGAAAATTGCTCCCGATTTAACAGATGAACAACTATTAGACATCATTGCTATTGTCAAAGAGACTAAAATTGCTGGAGTAATAGCTACCAATACCACTATTTCGCGCGAAGGATTACAGTCTAAAAACAAAATAGAAACAGGAGGTTTGTCTGGAAAACCATTAACCAAACGCTCCACCGAAGTCATTCGATTTTTATCAGAAAAAAGCAATAAAGCATTTCCAATTATTGGAGTGGGAGGCATTCATTCTGCCGATGATGCTATTGAAAAGTTGGAAGCAGGAGCGAGCTTAATACAGTTGTATACAGGTTTTATTTATGAAGGACCAGCACTGGTAAAAGCAATTAATAAGAAAATTTTGGAGAGACTATAAGATAACATTTTAAAATTGTACTTAAGGCAAATTTCATAAAATCTATTACTTTAGTTATCTTTGATTCGATATGGAACCGATAAAAATCATTGAATGTCCGCGCGATGCCATGCAAGGTATTAAGCTTTTTATTCCTACCGAAAGGAAGGTCAAATACATTCAATCATTATTAAATGTTGGTTTTGATACCATAGATTTTGGAAGTTTTGTATCGTCTAAGGCCATACCTCAAATGCAAGATACTGCTGAAGTTTTAAATCGGTTGGATTTGTCTACGACCAAGAGTAAATTATTGGCAATTATAGCTAATACTCAGGGAGCGATTGCAGCTTCACACCATACTGATATTCGTTATTTAGGTTTTCCTTTTTCAATTTCCGAGAATTTTCAAATGCGTAATACGCATAAAACTATAGCAGAATCGTTAATCACTCTGCAAGAAATTTTAGAAATCGCCGATAAAAGTAATAAAGTCCTTGTAGCCTATT
>Ga0315904_10005265_pt1 | contig 18026 bp, 20 predicted proteins | sample LakEriMetagenome_6_FD_203529 | JGI IMG/M metagenome (GOLD analysis project Ga0315904, IMG submission 203529) | Freshwater fungal communities from buoy surface, Lake Erie, Ohio, United States - Buoy 12 MA120 | ecosystem: Environmental > Aquatic > Freshwater > Lake | place: USA: Lake Erie, Ohio...
CCGATCAATCCACCCGGTGAGGATCCAACGCAGATTGACATCGAACACATCATCCATCAGCTCTCGAATGTCACCGATAAGCACCAGGCGCAGACAGTCAAGATCCAGATCGACGGCTTGCTCAATGCTTACAAACTGAGAGAGGCCGCTGGGCGATACGTCTCGAAAACAACCGTCGAGGAATCGCTGATCCGGATCGGCGCGACATTCAAAGCGGCATTGCTACGGATGGAAGCAGACCTACCGCCAGCATTGGAAGGCATGGATCCTGCGGCAATGCAGCAAACAATCAGAGGCAAGATTGACGAAGTTTTGAGAACCTTGTCTGATGAATATGGGAAAGTCTATGGACAAGTTGATTGATAATCTATGCGATTGTGCATTTCGATCTGCGAGTCCGCCGGCACGATTGGCTCCGTCTGACTGGGCATCTGGTCGAGTTGCGATCCAAGACGGATTGACGCCGAAGTATCAGATCGAGAACGCACCTTGGCAGCGCGAGCCGCTCGATACTCTGGCGAATGCAGAGGCGAAAGAGGTCGTATTCTTGGCGCCGATCGGAACTGGCAAGACGACGTTTATGGAAGCTGGGCTGCAATACATCATCGCCGAGGATCCCGGTCCGACGCTCTTGGTCGGGCAGACCGATGACGACTTGAAAGACTGGGCGGAGACGCGGATGGATTACGCGATACGAAACACGCCAGAGACAGCGGCATTGATCCCAGAGGATCGGCACAAGAAAAGAAAGATGCAGATTCTATTTCCGCACATGTCGCTTTTTTTGACCGGCGCCAATCTTAGCGGCCTGCAATCTAAGTCGATGCGTCGCGTGTTCAACGACGAGGCTTGGCAGTATCGACCCGGGATGTTGAATGAGGCGCGAGGTCGATTGCATGACAGATGGAACCGGCAGTTCTTTGTCTTGTCTCAAGCTGGAGTCTCAGGCGATGACTTGGATAAAGCATGGGAGCAGACTGACAAGCGCGAGTTCAGCTTTGCATGTCCTGACTGCGGCACCGTGCAGCCGTGGCAATGGTGCAACGTCAAAGGATTCGAGGATGAGACGCAGGCGAACATCGACCGAGCAAAGGCGGCATTTATCGCCTGCCAGAATGAGGAATGCGATCACAAGATACAAGACAACACGCAGCAGCGTCGGAGCATCGCCGAGTCGGCTTACTACGTCCCGACCGCCTCGGACACCGCGATGCCTGGCTCGATCGGCTTCCATTACAACGTCCTCTGCAACTGGCGCAAGCCGCTCTGGGAGATCGTGCTTTTATGGCTGGATGCAAAGCAGGCACTTCGGCAAGGCAACACCGATCCGCTGCGGCAGTTCATCCAGAAGCGGCTGGCGGAGCCGTGGCAGGAGGACATCACCGACAACCGGCAGGAACTAGTCGGCGGCGGCTACCTTATGAGCGAATATAGCGACGGCAAAATGACCGAGGAGGAAGGCGTGGTCAATGGGATCAGGTTCCGATTCATGACGATCGACGTTCAGGCGGACCATTTCTGGGTCGTCATCCGAGCATGGAAACCGAATGGCGAAAGCATGAAACTATTTTTCGGGCGCCTTGAAACCATCGACCAAGCCGACGAGCTGGCGAAGAAATACGGGATCGCGCCAACGATGATCGTGATGGACTCGGGCTTCTCCTCAGATATGGTCTATTCGATCTGCGCCAAACGGAACTGGTCGGCATTGAAAGGATCCGGTCGCGACAGTTTCCCCTGGGCAACCAAGGAAGGCAAAACCAAGTTGCGACCTTATCAAAGATTCTCAACCGCGAGCGCATCGAATGGTGCGACTTGCCGGTTCGCGCATTGGTCGAGTGATCGGATCAAAGATATTCTCTACGCTCACCGGACCGGCAAGTCAGGATCGTGGCTATTGCCGGATGATGTCTCGGCGGAATACTTGAAGCAGATCGACGCGGAGACGAAGCGCGAAGTGACCAACAGCAAGACGAAGCAGGTCGAGTATCGCTGGGTCAAGACTCGGCAGAACAACCATGCTTGGGACTGCGAGGCCATGCAGATCGTTCTTGCTTTGAACCTGCAACTAATCCAAGGATTCGATCTTTGACAAGAACGCTTAAACTATGGGAAGCGATAGAGTGTCAAGAATGTGGGCAGCGCAGGGATTGAAGAATGTTCAATTTGCGAACCTGCTGCGGAAAAGATACAACGAGCTTCTGACTGCCAGCATCTCAGAAGGCGGCTTGGACAAAGTGACGAGCGCGACCAAGAACGGCGTCAGCATGGGGAAGCAGGTCGGCTTGTCGGTTCCTGATACAATGGACGCGATGAGCAAGGCGATCAGTTTTATTGACCTTGGAATTGTTCCATGCACCACGCGCACGCTCGGCAGGTTTTGACATCTCCGTCTAGTTTATGATTCTCGATCAATACGGAAACTCTGTCCAATACAAGGCGGCACGCGCAGCCCAACAACGAGGGCATAGACCGTGGGAGCCAATCGAGAAAAAAGACATTTCCGATCTGATACCAGAGAACGATCGTGTCAATTTGATGAGCCAGGCACGGCGCATCTACATCAACTTCGGACCGATCAAGAACGCGATCAACCAGCGCTCGATGTATTCCGTCGGCCGCGCATTCATGCCCGAGTTCAAAGGCATGGATCAGGAGTTCGGCAGAGCGGCGACTGACTTCCTCAACGATACATTTTATCCAATCGGCGACTCCCGGGGAGGAATGCACGATTTCAAAACCAATCTTTTTACATGGTCGAGCGCGATCGATGTCGACGGCGAGATCTTCATCTTGCTGACTGAGACAAAAAACGGCTTTCCAATTTACCAAGGCATTCCGTCGCATCGGATCGCGACGCCTAGAGGAATCCCCAACGGTCCGCTTCGCGGCGGCGAGTTGAAGGATGGGATTATCTATTTAGCCAGCGGCACGCCGAAAGAATATGCGTTTTGCGATAAAAACGGAATGCTTTCCGAGTGGATCCCAGCAGAGAACATGATCCACCTCTACGATCCAGAGTGGCAGTATCAAGGTCGCGGATTGACTGGACTCACGCATTGCATCAACGACTGCCGTGACATCATCCAATCGACCGAGTGGGAACGCTTGGCGATGATGCAGATGAGCAGCATCAGCCTGATCGAATACAACGAAAACGGTGGCGCTGATATGGACGATCCGCGCAATGCTTTACTAGGTGATTGTGAAACAGTCCCGAAAGGTTTGGTCGTTGAAAGCATGGACGGCGGCAGCGTTCGCTATTTCAAATCCAACAGCGGCGGCAAGATCGAGACGCTCGTCAACAACCGACCGGGCAATCCGTTCTTGGAGTTCCACGACCGACTTCTCAAGTCCGCTTATGCTGGCTTGAACTGGCCGTATGCTTTTTACAACGGACACGGCGTCGGCGGCGGCACGGCTCAACGCACCGAGATTGCAATGGCGCAACGCGCGATCGAGGACCGGCAAGACCTGCTTTTCTACGCGGCACGGCGCATCGTGTCCTATGCGGTCGCCAAAGCGCAGAAGCGCGGCGACCTTCCACAGTCTGCGGACTGGTATAAATGGGAGTTCTCGACTCCTCCGAAACTGACCATCGACGACGGCCGCGTGATGAAGGAACTGGAGTCTGCATACAAGCTCGGCTTCAAGTCAGCGACTGAAATCACCGCGGCGATGGGCAAGAAATATGTCGATGTCGTCAGATCAAAAGCAGAGGAAGCAGCAATGCGCCAGATCATCGTCAAAGAGACTGAGGAGAAATATGGCGTGCATATCGATGCGCGAGAGATTGCGATGATGACACCGAACGATCAGCCGGATCCAGATAATTTAGACAACCAAAACAAAAACGAAAATGATTCAAATCAATAACAAAATCGGGAAGGTCAAACTGAATGACGCCGTGACACCTTGGAGCGCTGACGACCTCATCTCAGAGATCGAGCGTCAATACGGCAACAAAGCAGTCGTCGAGAACATGGTTGTCGGTGGCTTTCAATGCTCAGCAGACGACGCACTTGAGACGCTTGAGATCGAGATTAACTCACCCGGCGGCAGCGTCCTCGATGGTTACCGCGTCTACAACTCTTTGATGCAGATGCGCAGCCGAGGAGTAGAGGTCATCGCGACCGTCAACACGCTCGCAGCCTCGATGGGCAGCGTCATTCTGATGGCAGCCAACAAGGTCAAGATCGTCGAAGGTGGTCGGATTATGATCCACGAAGCATCTCAGACCGTGTCTGGAGACAGCGAGGATCATGCCAGAGCAGCAAAGAATCTTGAGGAAATATCCGAAGAGATCGCTTTGATCTACGCTAAACGGACCGGATCCAGCCAGGAGGAAATGCGCGAGTTGATGAAAAACGAAACTTGGATGGGCGCCAAGGAATCGGTCGAGAGAAACTTCGCCGATGAGATCGTGAAATTTGACATCGGCGCAAAGAACAATATGAGCATCCTCGCAAAATTATTTCCAAACAACGATCAAGTGGAACAGATCGAAGCCGCAATTCAAGAAAACGATTCAATCCGCGCCGAGCTTGTCTCATCGCAAGAGCGGATCGTTGAGCTTGAAACATCCATCGAAAATCATGCGATTGTCTCAAGCAATCTGATCGAAGCACAAGCCAAACTCACCGAGTTTGAAGCATTGGTTGAAAGCAAGGATCTGGAGATCGCCAACTTGAAAGCAGAAATCCAAACCGTTGACGACAAGGCTGCGATCAAAGCATCTGAACTCCTCGCACAAAACGGCCATCCTCAACCTGTCAATCTCAACGAGGACAGCGAAGAAACCGATCACATCAAAATTCTTTCCAATCTCAAAGGTTCGGAGCGCACCGCATACTACAATGCGAATCAATCCGAGATCAAAAAACAACTCAAAAAGTAATCTCTAAAAACAATCTCTAAATAAACAAATCAAATGGCTACCATTTCATTCAACGATACCATCTTTGCACAAGAGGCTCTCAAAGCCTTTACCGCAAAGCTCGCCCCGCTCCGCGCATTCTCCCGTTCGCTTGACGACTCGGCAAGAGGCAAAGGTGACGCAATCGTGGTTCCTTTCATCTCCGCGATGACCGCAACCACTTTCAACAGCTCAACTGCCAACTATCAAACTGGTGGCGGCGCTGTGACTCACAACACCGTCAACCTCAACCAGCACAACATCGTCACTTTCGACATCACCGACCTCCAGAACGCAAACAGCTCTGGCGCACGTTTTGACGAACTTGCCATGCAAGCCGGTCGCGCACTTGGTCAGAAAGTTCTTGAGAACATCTGGAAACTTATCACCACCACCAACTTCGGAGCTGCTTCGGTCACGACCGCAGAAGCCAACTACGGTCTGGCTCAACTCATCGCACTCCGCGCTGTGCTTGCTGGTCGCAACGTAGATGTCGATGCTGGCGTTTGCTCTTTCATCCACAACACCGTCGTCGGTGCATCGCTCCTTGGTTCTACCAACGTGCTTCAAGCCTACGCAATCGGTGACAACCAAGCCGCACGTCAAGGCACGCTCGGTCAGCTTGTCGGTTTCCCAACTTACGAAACCAACATCCTGCCAACCGCAGCAACTTCACTTGTCTGCTTCGCTGCTCATCCAGATGCAATCAGCATTGCAATGCGCTATCTTGAGCCGCAAGCCGGTTCCGAGTATCTCGCAGTCGAGCGTGCAGCCGATCCATCCGGCATCGTGATGGGTTATCGCCGCAGTTTCGATACAGCAACTGGTCAAATGTTCGGCGCTTTCGAGTGTCTTTACGGAACAGCAACTGGCTTGACTCTCGGCCTCGCATTCGGAACGAAACCATAATTTCTGGCATAGTTTGTAGTGTTATAGAACACCGACCCGTAAAAAAGGTCGGTGTTTTTTTTATTGTTAAAAATTCAAGATCTAGCATATTTCATCCATACATATGAAAAAAGCTACACTCTCGCTTTCGGTGATAACTGGGAATTGTGAAAACTACATCGAAAGGTTCCTAGATAATTTTCAACATCACTTCGATGAAGTCGTCATCGTCCGAGCAATCGGCAATCAGGATCCAGATGCCACCTTAGACATCGCTAAAAATCGCGGCTGCATCACAGGTGAGTATAAGAACTGGCATAATCTGTTTTGCGGAGAGGCAAACCGACCCCAATGCAAACACGAATGGCCGCACGTCGACGACTTCGGTGCTGCTCGCAACGTATCGGCAAAGCTCGCGACTGGCGACTGGATCATGTGGGCCGACACCGATGACATCATGACAGATGATTCAGGCGAGCAGATCCGGCGCTTGATTTCCGACATCAACGACAAAGACGTGGACGGCGTCTTGATGCGCTACGTCGTGCCTGAGGATAACATCATCAACTGGAGAGAAAGGATCTGGCGCAAAGGATCCGCCATATGGGAACATCCGGTCCATGAATGCTTGAAATTTAATGAAGGCACGAATCACATGAGGTTCGATGGCGCCGAGATCATTCACGCCAGCGAAAAACGCAGCGCATCAAGAGATGAACGGAATCTCAGGATTCTCGAATCGATCCCCAAATCCGCAAGAACTGTGTCGCAGAAATTCCACACCTTCCAAAGTTTGATTGCATTGGATCGGAACGACGAGGCGATCGAATCCGCGCTTGAGTTCGTGCAATCCGAAGGAGTCGGCAGGAATGAACTTTATGAGGCTTACTTCCAACTTGCCAGACTTGCCGATGATGATGACATCAAAAAACAAATGCTTCTGGCCGCACTTGCAACAGATCCGAGCCGGCGCGAAGCATATGGCGAGCTGGGTCTGGCATCGACTATTTCCGACGCGCAGTCAGCGCTTGGCTGGACCGAGGCAATGATGGGGCTGGAGATGCCGCCAGAACCGCCGTGGAACCTCCGCCGACCATATTACGGCTCACTAGGCATCGGGCTGCGTGGGATGGCTCTACGCGCAAGCAATCGCCGAGAGGAAGCCGACGCCATTGAAACCAATCATTTCATTCAGAACGGCGCAAAAATCTCACTTCTGCACGCGACCAGAGGACGGCCAGCGCAAGCCTGGCGATCGAGAATGGAATGGCTGAGATCAGCAACCCATCCAGATGCCATCGAACACATCTTCGCCATCGATGTCGATGACGTTCAATCTTATCCACTCACAAACGCCAGATGCGTCATCAGCACGCACAATTCGGGCTGCGTAGGAGCATGGAACGCAGCGGCCCAATCATGCTCTGGTCAGATCTTGATTCAACTCAGCGACGACTGGAAACCATTCCAAGGCTGGGACGAAGCCATCATTCGCGCCATTGGCGACACATCGAAGCCGAAGGTTTTGGCGATTTCTGACGGATTCAGAAAAGACGACTTGCTCTGCATGGCAATCATCACCCGACCTCGATACCTAGAGCAGGGTCATTTTTTCCATCCAGAGTTCTTCTCGATGTTCTCTGACAACTGGTTTTCATACAAGGCAGCGCAGGACGGCGTGATCATTGACGCGAAAGCAGAAATTGTTTTCGAGCATGTCCACCCGGCATTTGGGAAAGCAGCATCAGATCAGACCTATGAGCGCAGCAATGATCAGTATCACTACCTTACTGGGCAAGGCATCTACAATCGATTGGTATCATCCTCGCCAGTATCGACAGACATCCACGGCTGGTTCGACTTCCGCGATGTCTATGATTACGTTGCAAAGACAATCCCAGAATGCGGTCAGTTCGTCGAGGTCGGTGCATGGAAAGGCAAGAGCGCAGTCTATCTCGCGGACCGGCTGGAGGACATCAACAAGCCGATCAAGTTCCACGTCGTCGATACCTTCAAAGGCGATGACGAAACTGGCAGGGTCGACGTGTTGGAGGAGTTTAAAAACAACCGAGGATCTCGCGAAATTTCGATCATCGAGGGAGACAGCGCAGGATCGGCATCACAATTTGCTGACGACTCGCTCGACGGCGTTTTCATCGACGCTGCGCATGATTACGCCAGCGCGAAGCGCGACATCGAGGCATGGCTTCCAAAGGTCAAAAAAGGCGGATTCTTTGGCGGCCACGATGCTGACTCGCCAGGCGTATCAAAAGCATTGGAATCACTAGGCATCGAATACAAGATGATCGGCAGATGCTGGATCAAACAACCCGAAAAACCATGAGTCACAAAGGAAGCTGGAGCCGAGTAAAAGATACAAAAGCGTGGGATGAATGCCCACTTTGGAAAAACAAAGAAAAGAAAAAAGATGAAACTAAGCATACTGACACCGACCATCCCGAGCAGGGAAAAACAAGTCCAAACACTAAGCAAAAAACTGGCAAAGCAGATCGGTGACTTCCCAGTTGAGCATCTGGTCCTAAGTGACAATCGCAAGCGCAGCATTGGTCAGAAGCGGCAGTCATTGGTCGATATAGCCAACGGCGAATATATCGCGTTCTGCGATGACGATGATGACGTGTCCAACGATTACGTCGCTGAGATATTGAAAGCCATCGAAACAAAAGCCGATGTCATCACGTTCAATCAGAAAGCGGTCTACAACGGTCTGGAAAGCGAGGTCCATTTCGGGATCAGAAACCAAGATGGGCAGTTCAACCCGGGCGGCATCACGCTCCGCGCACCGTGGCACATTTGTGCATGGAATCGTCAGGTAGTCAAAGGCTGCGTCTTTGGGTTCAGCAATTATGGAGAGGATCTAGTCTGGAGCAAACAAGCCAGAAAGCGGATCAAAACAGGACATCACATCAACAAGGTTTTGCAGACCTACATCCACGACGCGGCCACGACTGCGGCGCCAGAGTAAAAAAATGGCATTTTCTTGTCCTTTTTGCTTCCCATCCTGAGAAAAAATTGGTTTTCTTTCCACGTCAGCAAGATTCAACCGACCAAATCATGATCCTCACGACAATCAAACCAACGCTTGCCAAGTCCTACGATGGGCAAGATGTCAGCGGATGGCTTATGAGCGAGAAGCTCGACGGCGTTCGTGCAATCTGGAACGGTGAGGATTTCATCAGTCGCAATGGCAACGTGTTTGACGTGCCAGAATCTTTCAAGGCTGCCATGCCATCAGTCGCTCTCGATGGTGAACTCTGGATGGGACGCGGCAAGCTACAAGAAACCGTCAGCGTGATCCGCTCAGGAAAGCAAGATCCACGCTGGGAGCAGATTAAGTTTCATGTATTCGATGCGCCAATGTTTGACGCAACATTTCAAGAGCGGATCAAGTATTGCGCCGAGCTTCTGGAATCAAATCTTTTTGCGGTCGCAGTTCCTCATTCACGCTGCGGCAGCCAGATCGATCTGCACTTGCTTTGCAGACAGATCGTCAGCGATGGCGCAGAGGGATTGATGGTTCGTGATCCGAACAGTCAATACATCCAAGGCAGAACCAACAAGCTGCTCAAATACAAGATCATCACCTCCGATGAAGGCAAAGTGATCTCAACCACAGGCAAGCTCGATTCGATCGCTGTGGAATGGCGCGGAATGATTATCAATCTCGGCACCGGCTTTGATGCTGCAACACGCAAGAACCCGCCTGCCATCGGATCAATCGTGACTTTCGAATATCGTGGATTTACTGACAGCGGCTTGCCACGCAACACATCTTTCGTTTCGGTTCGAGATTACGAGTGATTGACAAGCTGGCTTTATAGATGAGCGGAATTGACAGTTTTCTATTGAGCGCACTTGACGAGGTCGACGCGATGCTCGGCATGGTCACAATGACCGTCAGCGGACAAACCTTCGCGGTCGTGATCGATGACGTGACCAAGTCAACAATCGGCGACGATGTCGGCTTGACGGCCGAATATGACGTAATCGCCTGCGCTCAACCATCCGACGTGACCAACCCGAAAAACCTCGTCAACAAGAGATGCACCGTTGACGGCTCGGAATATCGAATCAACCAAGTCCGAGTCGGCACGATCGCAGTTCATTTCATCCTGACAGACATCAACAAATGAACATTCAACGCACGCTCAAATCAATCTTGATTGATTACCTGACCGAATACAAACCGACCGATGACATCGAGGTGATCGATGCAAAGCGGCTGGATCTGGCGACGCTGCCAACGATCGCGATCGAAGTGACCAACGAGTCCGCGCATTCTCAGGCGCTCTGGAATGTGATCGTCTGCCAGGTATCGATCCTCTATCGAGTCCACGCTGGCGATGTTGACCAGTCCGAGCTTGATGAACATCTCGAAGCGATCGAGCAGGCTATTCAGGATCCAAACAGCATCTTGGCACTTGGCGACGAATCGAGCCTAGTGATATTCAACTGGCTATATCAAGGATCCACGCAGGATTGGAACGATTCGATGATCGATACAGTATTTACTGCAGAGTGTATTGTGACAATCAAGCCGGTCAATTCAAACTGAAATTTGACATTCTGTCCATCGTTATGGCAGCAACAGTATATACCGCAGCATCGGCTTCTGACTTAGTTTTCGCACTTACGAACGAAACCGGAATCATTCTCACCAACTACTCACGCAACGTCTCCCCGGTTAAAACCGAGGTCCGCGATGCAGAGAACGAAGTTGTGGCAGTCGCGTATAGCGGCATCACCGCAGCGATCACCCTCGATGGATTCATCAACGGCACAACCGAGTTCGAGGTGGCAAACCTTTTGACCCTCGCCAACGACACATCTTCCTACGGTCTGACCGGCGGCACGGTGATCGTCGACTCGGTCAACGAGTCTCACGCGCAAGGCGAGTTCAAGAAAGTTTCAGTTTCCTGCACTCAATACGCAGAAACGATGACTGCCTAAGCATCACAACCATGCCCTGCCGCCGGGCATAAATAGGCGGCACATATATTATGAGCCGAGAAATGTTTCACACGACCAATCTGAAAGCCGCGACCGCACTGGTGACGCTTGGCTTTGATCTACTGACGCCGCCAGTCACTCGCACGGTCCGCGATGATGGCGAGGAATCAACCGTTTTCTGGTTTGAGCCTCGCAACAAGGAAGGCCGCAAAGCCATGGATGTCTACCGAGACATGACCAAAGGCAGCGACGCGCTCCGCGCTGCGGATCCAGAGAACCCGATCAACTACATCCGCGAGGCACTTGGCAACCGTGATGAGTTGATCAGCCTGATCCGCAACACGCCGCGCAACGTCGTCATCAAGCGCAACGGTCGATCGATCGCGATCCGCGAGGATGCAACGCAGGATCAGAAAGAACAATTCAAACCATACCTATAAATTATGAGCAAAAAACAAAACATCGAATTGATGACAGATGAGGAAGTATTGACCCGGGGAGCGGTCAAGACAGATGAGAAGATCGCAAAGTTAAACCTGCGACCAATCACTATTCGTACGCTTTCACAGATGAAGCGTAATGGAATGCTTGATGATGATAATCAAGATGTGTTCCAAAAAACTGCGTCATTCGGATTTTTGCACAGCGCATCGAAAGAAGAAATCAATGCAGTCGTAAGTGATCGTGCCAAGTTTCAGATCGCTGTCGATGATTGGATGGAGGAGAACTTCGCCCATCACAACGAGATGGAGCCGCTCGCAGATGCAATGAATCGAGCCTTTGAGGAATATTCAGTCGCTGCCTCGACTGGATCTGTTCCATACCAGGGTAACGGATCAAAAAACTAGCATCGCCCATCTGGATTGCTGCATACATCCATCAACTGGCGGCAGCAACTGGATGGGGCTACAACGAGATCATGGACGAGGTTCCACTTGCACTCGGCTTGCAGATCATCGATGCGCAATGTCTCAAGGATGGGATAATGCGCGAAAGGATCACTTCATACGATGACTATGAATCAGCGGATGACATAATTGACAAAGCCTTTAAAAGCATAAGCAATGGCGGCAAAAATTAAAACAGACTTGAGAGAACTTAATGAGATCATCAAGAACTTTGCACAGTTCAAGGAAAAGACTTTGCCAAAATTAGTTGATCAACACGCACGCCTGCTGGCTGTCGAACTTGCCAACCGCACTCAGCCGTTTTCATTTGGCAAAGGCGCAGCGAAGAACGCATGGCAACTTGGTAAAAACGCAGTCCAGAATGACATCTCAAAAGTGTTTCGGACAAAGACAACCCTGCAAGCGGTCATCGACAAAACCGAAAACGAAAAGCTGCGGACCAGACTGCAAAAAATGCTCAACAAAGGTGACAACAGGCAAGTTGCTGAGATATTCAAATCAGTCGGAATGATCAAAGACTATGAGGTCATTGCTAAGTCTGGACTGGCTGACAAGCACAAGTCGATGAGATCACAGAGATCCGGCAGGACATTGTCGCCGCGTGGATCGATGTATATTTCCACAAGCGGATTGCAGACCTACACAAACAAAATCATGCAGCGAGTTGGATTGAGCAAATCGGCTTGGGCTGATTGCGCTCGATTGATCGGCGGCACAAAAGGAGACGCGGCCCGAGGCATCCCGGCATTTGCAAAAGCAAAGAGACATGCAAACAACGGCAAGATCATCGATGGCATTCACAAAAACAATCCTTACATCACGATGACCAGCGAGATCCCCTGGGCATCAAGAATCCTGCGGACGGAGGAGATCCGCTTCGCTCATCACATCGTTCGAGAAAAGATGATCAAGATGGCAAACTACATGATCAAACACGCAGCAAAGAAAAATTTCAACCCAACCCCGAGAGAGAATGAGTAAAGTCACAACAACATTTGAGGCAGTCGATACAGGCATGGTCGCAACGATCCAGAAGATCGAGCGCGAAACCAAGTCGATGAAAGACACGACCGAGAAGGCAGAGAAATCAATCAGCTTTAGTTTCGGCGCAATGGCGGCCGCTGGCGCTGGGCTGGCTCTTGGAATCGGCGTTGTCAAAGGTGCATTTGCAGCCATTACAGGCACGATCGACAAGTTTGGTCAAGCTCTCGATATGGGCGGGAGATTAGCAGATTTATCAGCGAGAACAGGCGAGACAGCAGGCAATCTGCTATTGCTTGAGCGTGCCTTCGACAACTCTGGAATCGGGGCAGATAAAGTCGGCACCGCGATCAATAAGCTCCAGAAGTTCATGGTCGGAGCGAAAGACGGAGCAACGGAAAACATGAATGCGATGAACCAACTTGGCATCTCGTATGACATGATCAAAGAAATGACTCCAACTGAGCAGATGGGAATGTTTGCTGAAAAAATCAGCGCTATCATATCACCAGCTGAAAGATCCGCCGCAGCGATGGCAATTTTCGGAAAATCTGGAGGTGAGCTTCTGCCATTGTTGATGAATTTCTCAGGTGAGATTGGCAACGCCAGCGATGAGCTTGGATCGATGGGTCGGATCATGGATGAAAAGAATGCTGTATTTGATACCATCTCAGACAAGATTGAAGTGGTGAAAGGAAAGTTCGTGGAGTTCGCCGCAGGTTTATTGAGTAAATTTACGCCAGCTCTTGAATTAGTGGTCACAGCATTATCGCGAATTGATGCAGCAGCAATAGGTGAGAAGTTAGCCAATGCCTTTATCGGTGGACAGAAAGCAATGGAGGGATTCAATGCTGCACTCAGCGCAATGAAGATGGGCAACTTTGCAGATGCTTGGTCGGTTGCTATTAAGTCCGTAGAGTTACAGATCAAGCAGACGATCAATCAAATCTATACCTACGTGACCGCTCTTATTGATGGAATCATTGCTGCTGTAAAATCTTTATTCGGTCCGGGAAGCGCATTGTTGAACATCATCACCAGTTCATTCGAGTTCATAGCGGCAAAAATGTTGATCATCATCACCAAGGGACTTTCTACTATATTGAGTGAGATCCCAGGAGTGGGCGATGCGCTTGCTGATAGTCTAAAACTTTTCGAAAGAGGAGCAGATGTCGCAGCGAATAAAGTCAAAAATGGATTTCAAGACATAATCCCACAAGCAAAGGACGCAGCCTCAGCATTTGGAGATGCTTTTGAAAACAGCTTCAAATCGACAAAGCCGTTGATTGATACGCTCAAAACTGAGTCGGAACTTTTAGAAATGAAAAACAAGATCACGGCTGATGGAATAGAAAAATCAAGGAAAGAGACAGAGAAACTAGGGGAAAAAACCAAAGATGGAGGAGTTTTTGTCCCAATGGAAAAAGCGGCAGATAGGATTTATCTCAAGATGAGAAAAACAGGCGACGATGTAAAAGGCATGGTTGAAAAAATTAAGGAACTATCGAATGTTGAAAAACTGACCCTAGAGCTTAAAGAAGCCAAGACAGGCAAAGGGACAAAAGAAGAAGAAAAGCGAGCTAAAGAGTTGATTGAAGCAGGAAAATTCAAGCAAGCTGAGAGAGCTATTAAAAAAGTGAGAGAAAAAGAAATAGAGGACGAAATTCGGATCAACAAAGAAGGAGAACTCGACAAACGGAGCATTGCTGACATTGCCAAGGAGGAAGGCATAAAAACTTTCGGCAAGTCTAAAGAGCAATTAAAAAAGGAAATCCTTGAGAAACGCAAAGGTAAAACATTGGAAGATTTGATGCGAGAGAAAGAAGAAAAAAAAGAAGGCAAAAAAGAACCAGAGAAAAAAGCCGATCCTCTACTAGAAATGGTCAGATCGATCAAAGAACTTGTCGCCAAGATCGAACCTAAACTACCAACCCACGCACTCGGACTATGATGATATACACAAAAACTGAAGGACTAATCACAACTGGGGAGCGCAGCATCAACAATTTCCAGAGCGGATTGATTCGAGTTGATCAAAAATATGTTGGCTTATCTACCAACGAGGCATCAGATCGAACATTGCTGGCCGACAATTTGATATTACCGAATCAACTAGATGATCCATCTATGGATGGCTTGTATATCTACGGAGGAGCGCAAGAAAGTAGAAACGGAGACGGGTTCACAAATTATCAAGTTAGCGCCTATGGTCGAAGAATTGACACAATGGTTGAGCTGTCACGATCTCAGAGAACAATAGTGGTCAGAACCAGCAACGTTTCTACTACCAACAATGTTGAGGTCATTGTCTACGACATGATCGGAACTATCGTAAAAAAACGTGGCGAGATTATCGAACCAAATGAATTTATCTTTTCTGATGATTTCTTGATGCCGCCTTATGTCAGATATGTCAGATTGCCACAAGTTGAGTCGATCAGTATTGCGGAAATCAACATCAGCAATTTCGCGATCCCAACAAGAACATATCAAGTCAGATTCAACAATGGATCGATCAGAAAATTCAATTTGAAAGATCCAAGGATTCAAGTCACGGCTCAAAGAAATTTCGGGAGATGGGTCGAATATGAATTTGAGGCGATCAGGCAATCAGACTCCGCAGAAAGTGAAATCATATAGAAAATGAAACTACCAGTCGACTTCGAGCAAAAAGTGAAACTGCCGCCACAGGTGAATGGCGTTTCTTATCCTTACCGGATCTCGGCAAAGGATCTGATGGATGATTTCAAATACGCAGCCTTGCAGGTCGATGATAACGAGGTAAACGGATTGCAGCTTGTAGAGACAATCGCTCTCGATGGCACTCGCACAGTCAAGCTCGATGGGGAGATTGCTTTTCCTCATCCTTGGAAATGCACATCCAACGGCGATGATAGTGTCACTATCTCTCCAGGATTCACACTAGGAACCACATCGCAAGATTCGCCGGGATTGGAAATCCTTCCAAGTTTTGCTTTATTGAAACCGCTGGATAGTTTTGTTGGAGGGACAGTAATTGTTACAGGAACTGGATATATCGTGGGATATGTCGCTTTCTCATATGGCACAATAGTTTATGAAACCGAGGCATTGACAAGCGTTGACGCGGAGACTGTTCCTATTAACACGGTGAGATTATCTGTGGGGAATGGAGTCAATGTTGAATTTTCATCAGATTTCCCAGATGGAACAACGCCGGGGAACTACTACTTTGTCATCGCAAAAGTTTCTCTTTCAGGAGGCGTCGCAGTAGTGGATGAGCAGTATTTACATTACAACCCAACACTTGATATTTATCTTGCTGACGGAAAATAAGATTGAGACATAAATTTTTACGTAGAATCTCACAAGTGGTCGATCAAGTTTTGACAATCCATCTATGTCATTATGGACATCACCCAGACCCGCGCATTCTCTGGCCTCCGCATGGTGGCAACTCCTACCGCCAGCCTCGTCAGCAATGACGTGACGATCGGCATCCCAAGCACCAACACGGCAATCGCTGCCGTTGATACCGGCTACGCAGCCCGCGCATTGATCGTGGGCGCCGCTTCCGATCTTGTCCTCGATCTTGCAGACAACGACAGCACAGGCACGACCGCTTGGACCGCTGGTCAGGCGCAGGTCGAGACAGCAACCGCAGCCGGCACAGTTACCGCATCAGGCAACGCAACCGTGATCGTGACCGCAGCCGGCATGACTGGCACGCCTAAGACTGTCTCCGTCGCAGTTCTCAACGGAGACACCGCGACCGTCTGGGCTGGCAAGGTCCGCACGGCACTCGCAGCAGATACCGCTGTGGCGGCTTTGTTCGATGTCGGTGGCACAACCACAGCGATCCGCCTGACGCGCAAGGCTACGGCCACCTACACGGTCGGCACGGCATCCGTCCCACTCTACGCAGCCAACGATGCAACTCTGAACATCTCGCTCGACAACGGCACCTGCACAGGCATCACGACAGCAGCGACATCGGCAAACACGACCTCTGGCATTTTAAGCGCTGGCGTCTACTTGCTCGACGCTGACGGCAAAGACTTCGAGGGATCGACCCTCACCGCTATCGCAGCCGGTCGCCTCGGCGGTCTGCTCATCAGCAACCAATCCGCCTCAACTGGTGACATCCTTGTCTCGACCGCATCGACGCTTGTCGACTTCCCAGTCTCACCGGATGGCAGCTTGCAGATGATCGCAAAAAACTGCGACCAGGCACTCGAGATCCTGACCATCACGGCCGCAACCGCTGCCATTGTGTCGATCGTCGCTTGCGGAGCAACCACAGCCTAATCCTATCCAATGACATGCAACTCCACTCTGATCCTCCAGCCATGCGTCTACCTTGATACATGGGACGGACTATCGAATTGTTCATTTTCATCCGATGGAACTGCATTCGCATCGAGCTTGACGCTCGTGCGGATGTTTTTCCGTGATGAGAACAGCGTGATCGGTTTGGAGTTGAGCAGCGCGAACAGCACGATCACGATCGACAACGCGGCATCTTGGGATTTCACGATCGAGCCAGTCTCACCGATGACCTTGGCACCAGGCAACTGGTATTGGTCGATCGAGACGACCGACAGCGACGACGTGATCAAGACCCGCGTATTCGGCACACTTGAAATCATTAACGATGCAACACGATGAGCGAACAAATCACGATCAATCTGACCCAGCCGAAGGAGGAGATCAAGTTTTCATACACCGAGCAAGGTGAGGAGATCAGTTTCAGTTTCTCCGAGGCCGCACGCGGTCCACAAGGTGAGCCCGGGGCAGCCGCCACAGTCGATCAAACGATTATAGATGGCAGCACCAACGCCGTATCTGGTAACGCCGTATTCGATGGACTAGCACTAAAAGCACCACTAGCCAATCCTACTTTTACTGGCATCGTCACAGCTCCCCGGATCACAGGTCGATGCGATGGTCTAGAGGTCTTGTGCAAAGCAGGACTAGCGATCAACGCTGGGCAGGTCGTCTATATCACCGGAGCATCTGGCAACAATATCATCATCGGGCTTGCACAAGCCGACGCAGAGCCGACGTCAAGCAAGACCATAGGCATCAGCGAGTCAACTCTCGCCACGAATGCTACTGGCTACGCGATTACAGAGGGACTGATGACCGTCAGCATCTCCGCTCCATCTGCTATCGAAGGCGATCCGATCTGGCTTTCATCATCGACCGCTGGCGGAATGGTATTCGGACTTGCCAACAAGCCATCCGCACCGAATCACATCGTCTATCTCGGCGTGGTCACACGCAAGAGCGGCAACACAGTTGTTGAGATATACGTCAAAATCCAGAACGGCGCAGAACTCGATGAGCTTGCAGACGTAGCGATCACAAGTGCAACCGCAGGA
>Ga0315904_10005266_pt1 | contig 18021 bp, 18 predicted proteins | sample LakEriMetagenome_6_FD_203529 | JGI IMG/M metagenome (GOLD analysis project Ga0315904, IMG submission 203529) | Freshwater fungal communities from buoy surface, Lake Erie, Ohio, United States - Buoy 12 MA120 | ecosystem: Environmental > Aquatic > Freshwater > Lake | place: USA: Lake Erie, Ohio...
TCCGGTTACGTTAAATTCCCGGTTTCGCGGTTTCGGTTTCCACAGGTTTCCCACAGGTTTTCCACAGGTACCCTCAAAAAACCACTAGTACCGCGTCTGACAGCATCACATAAGCCCATTTAATACACGCATGGTGGTATAACTGGAAATCATGGGACTACGAGGACCGATACCCAAAAACCCGCCGCCGAAGCCCGGCCCGATCATCCAGGAATCCATCGCCCCGCCGGCCAGTTTGTGCACCGAAGAGGTCGCCATCTTCCAGCAACTTGTCCAGGACAATCGCGCCGCCGGCGTTCCCATGCGCCAGGCCGACGCCGCGCTGTACGCCGACCTCGCCTCAGCGACTTATCGCCGCGAGTCAGCAGCAGACGACCGCGTCTGGCTGGCATTAACGCGGCAAATGGAAGAATTACGCGGCCAGTTGTGCATCGGCCCCAGAAGCCGCGGTCGCGCCGGAATCCGCGACGTCGAAAAGCCGGTCGCCAAGACGGCCTTGGCAAAGGTTCTGGAACTTGCCAAAACAAAGCGCCAATAACGGCAACTGGCTCGACCTGAGCGCGGTGCAAATGGCCGAGACGCTCATTGGCGGATTGACGCTGACCAAGGCCACCCGCTCCGGCGGTCCAGAGCCGTTTGAGTTGTTGCCGCACTCGCGGAAGTTGATCGCCAACCTGCTGGGCTGGAAACGGCCCGACGGCCGCCGTCTGTATCGCAAGGCCTTTGCGAGCATGGGGCGCAAGCAGGCCAAGACCCAAACCGTCGCCGCTTTGGTCGTGGCCGAGTTTTTTCTGAGCCAGGAGAAGAAGCAGGAAATTTACATGGCCGCGAAGGACCGCGACCAGGCGAGCATCTGCTTTGACGCCGTGGCCGACATGATCCGCGCATCGGAAGACCTGCTCCCGCTGGTGACGATCACCGAGTCCCGCAAGCTGATTCGGCACAACGAGTCCGGTTCAATCATTCGCGCCCTGTCGAGCGACGGCGCTGGCAAACACGGCTACAACCCATCGTTGGTGGTGTTCGACGAGCTGCACGCCTGGGGCATCGCCGAGCAGGAGCTTTACGACGCGCTGACGACCGGAAGCAAAAGCCGTCGCAACCCGCTGTGGGTGACCATCACGACGGCGGGCAGCAATCAGGAATCTATCTGCTACCGGGAGTATCAGTACGCCAAGCGCGTGGCGTCGGGCGAAATCCAGGACGAGTCGTACTTCCCCTTGATTTACGAGGTGCCGATTGACGCCGACTGGACCGACCAAAGCCTGTGGCCGCTGGCGCTGCCGACGCTCGGCGTGCTCCACGACATCCGCGACTACGAGGAAGAGTTTCGGCAGGCCTTGGCCCGCCCGGAGAAGCAGAACACGTTTCGGCGGCTGTACCTGAATCAGTGGACCAGCGCCACCACCACATGGATCCCGCTGCGCGACTGGGACCAGTGCATGGACGAGTTTCCAGATCTGGCCGGCGTGCCGTGCTGGGGCGGGCTGGATCTTGCCGCGGTGCGGGACTTGACCGCATTTGCACTGTGCTGGCCATATCAGGGCAAAGTCTATTACCGGGCCTGGGCATACCTGCCGTCGAAGATGTTGGCTGAGAAAACGGCAACTGACGGCGTGCCGTATGTCCAGTGGGCGCAGGGCGGTCACATCGAGACCATTCCCGGCAACACTGTTGATTGGCGGTACGTGGTGGCACACATCGAAAAGCTGGCCGAGCAGTACAACATCCAGGCTATTGCATACGACCGCTATGGCGCGCGCGACACCGCGCAGCAGCTGCAGGACGCGGGTATAAGCGTTGTCGAGTTCGGGCAGGGCTATGTGTCGATGTCGCCAGCCGCGAAGCGCTTCGAGCAGCTAGTCCACGAGCGCCAGTTGGTGCATGACGGCTCGCCGGTCCTGCGCTGGAACATCGAATGCTGCGAGATCGCCAGCGACCCGGCGGGCAACATCAAACCGGTCCACCCAGACCGCCATCGCGAGACGACTCGCAACGACCTAGTCATCGCGTGCGTTATGGCGACCGGCATCAGCACCAGTGCCAAGCCGAAGGAGCGCAGCGTCTACGAGGACATGGTGCCAGTGACGCTCGGCTGGTAGCACGCCAACCAAAATTCGTGATACCGTGGTAGCACGATGCAGTAGGATTGTGATACCGGATGAATCTTTTCGGCAAGCTCATGGTCAAGCTCGGCGCGACGCCGCCACCGGATAACGACTTCTGGTATCGCCCTGTGTCTGGAAGCAAGTACTACGTCTCGGCCGAGTCGGCCATGCGTATCACTGCTGTGTGGGCCTGCGTGCGCGTGATTGCCGAGACTATCGGCAGCCTGCCGCTTGGAATCTATCGGCGTGGCCGAGATGGCCGCGAGTTGGATCGCAACCATCCGCTCTATTATTTGCTGCACGACAGTCCCAACGCGGACATGACCGCTTTTGAGTTTTGGGAACTTGCTGCGAAGTGCTTGTGTCTGAGCGGCAACTTTTACGCGAAGATCCAGACCAACCAGCGCGGCGACGTGACTCAGCTGACGCCGCTGTCGCCGTCGTCGGTGCGCGTGTTCCGCGACCCGGAAACCGGCGTGATGGTCTACCAGTACGGCTCGCAGATGTACACGGCGTCGGACATCCTGCACATCCCCGGCTTGGGCTACGACGGCGAAGATAGTCTGACCGGCTTTTCGCCCGTCGGCTACATGGCCCAGGCGCTCGGCATGACGCAAGACGCGGAAGGCTACGGGGCCAACTTCTTCCGCAACAACGCCACGCCGCCCGCCTACATGACCGTGCCGCAAGCGTTGAGCAACGAGGCGCGGAAGAATTTGCAGACCTGGCTCATGGAGTCTTACGGCGGCGTTCGCAACGCCGGCAAGATCGGCGTGCTCGAGCAGGGCGCGGAAATTAAGACCGTCGCGATCAATCACCGGGACATGCAGTTTCTGGAGTTGCGCCAGTATCAGAAGGCCGACATTTGCTCAATCTTCCGCGTGCCGCCGCACATGATCCAGGATCTGACGCGGAGCACCAATAACAACATCGAGCACCAGGGCATCGACTTTGCAACGCATACGATTCGGCCATGGCTGACGCGCATCGAGAAGCGCATCAACTTGCAGTTGTTTGGCCCGCGCGAGGCCACGAATTACTACGCCGAATTCAACATGGACGCCTTGCTGCGGGGCGACGCGGCCAGCCGCGCTAGCTACTACTCGGCCATGCGGAACATTGGCGCGCTCAACGCGAACGAGATCCGCTCAAAGGAAAACATGAACCCATACGACGGCGGCGAGCTGTATTTGGTGCAGGGCGCTATGGTGCCGGTCGCGCAGGCGGGCGCGTTTCAAGGGGGCGCACAATGAATGTAGACCACGCACAGCAGCTACTACTGCAGACGCCGCAATCGCTTCTGTCCTCGCTGCGGCCCGCCGACCTCCTGCAAATGCCGGAAGAGGGCGATAAGGTCGAACTGCCTGGCAAGCGCAAGCGCGACGTGCTGTTTTACTCGGGCGCGAAGGTCGAGCGCGTGGATATGTGGTCGGGCGATATGTACGACCTGTCGTTTGCCATGGACGGCGGCGACGTTACGCAGCTGGCGGGCAAGCCCGTCCTTGACGGTCACCAGCAACATGAAGTCGACTATGTCCTCGGCGTGGTGGAGAATCCGCGGCGCACCCGTCGCGGCTACGAAGCGACGCTGCGGTTCTCCGACCGGGAAGATGTTGCGCCGGTCTGGCAGGACATCGAGGACGGCATTCTTACCAGCGTGTCGATGGGCGTTCAGATCGTTGAAATGACCCAGGCGCCGGATTCGACGGTCAAGCGGCCACACCTGCTGGCGAGCAAGTGGAGACCGTTTGAGATCTCCATTGTGCCTATTGGGGCCGACCCCGGAGCCAAATTTTTGTCGGCCAGCCTCTCGGCGGCCAAACGAATTTCTACCGCGCCCAGCGCGGCTGAAAACCACGCCCGGCACGAGCTGGCGCTGCGAGAGCGGCGTTGGCGGGTGCTAGGCAGATAAGGAGCACAACATGACTAAACGAGAACTTCTCGCGAATGTCTCCGCGCTGGAAACCGATTACAGCGCATTACTGGCGGCCTCTGCGGTCGCCGCCGACCCGGTCGCGCATCTTGCTACCGTGGACGCCAAAGAATCCGAACTGAAGTCCATCCGCGAGCAGTTGGCGGCGGTCGAGGCGCTCGAAGCGCGGGCCAAGCAGAACGTGACTCGTGAGCCTGCTCGCGTTACCAGCGACAACGAAGCGAAGCGGCCCTGGGCCAGCTTCGGCGAGAACCTCCAGGCCATCGCTTTTGCTCAGTCCCCTGCTGGCTCGTTTCAGGGCCTCGGTGGCAAGGTTGACAAGCGACTCTTCGAGACGCTGACCGGCACCGGCTCTTCGGCCAGCATTCCGGCCGACGGCGGCTTTGCCATTGCGACGGCGTTTTCCGACCTGCTGCTGCGGCGGGCCCGCGAAACGGCTAGGATCTTCCCGCTGGTGAACGAGATCCCGATGGACGAAGGTTCTGACTCCATCGACTTGCCGTACATCGACCAGACCAGCCGCGCCAACGGTTCGCGTTGGGGCGGCGTCCAGGCGTACTGGACCGGCGAAGCTGACGCGCCGACGGCCACCAAGCCCAGATTTGCGCGCCACGAATTGCGGCTGGAATCGCTGAAGTGTTTGACTTATGCCACGGAGCGCCTGCTCCGCAATGCAACGGCCATGGGCGCGGTGCTGGAAAATGCTTTCGCCTCCGAGATTGCGTTTAAACTGGATGACGCCATTTGGCGCGGCAACGGTGCTGGTATGCCGCTCGGCTTTAGCGTCCAGAACTACGGCGCGCAGTTGCTCGTGCAGGTTGCCAAGAAGTCCGGTCAGGCGGCTGACACGTTCGTGATTGAAAACGCGACCGCCATGTTGTCGCGCCTGCTGCGCGACCCCGGCGACCGCATCGCTTGGTTTTGCAATCCGGACACTATCGGTCAATTCCCGCTGCTGACCGTGGGAACCCAGCCGGTGTTCCTGCCGAATAACAGCGCAGTTGGTTCCATGCAGTACGGCACCTTCTTTGGTTTCCCGGTGATTGTTGTCGAGCAGGCCGAGACGCTTGGCGACGCCGGGGACATTGTGCTTGCCAACATGAGCAAGTACGTCATGATTACGCAGGGCGGCCTTCGCGCCGCGCAGTCGATGCACGTTCGGTTCATCTTCGACGAGATGACGTTTAAGTGGAGCTTTGACGCCAACGGCCAGAGCAGCGTCAAGCAGCCTATCACTGCGTTTAAGGGTCCGAATTCCTTGTCGCCCTTCGTGACGACTGCGGCCCGCGCCTAAACATAAAACCGGAGCGGGCGGCGCAAGTCGCCCGCACTAAGGAGACCCAACATGCCTCGTTACGAATTACTCAACAATTTGCACTTTATCAAGGGACTCGATCCCGTGGCCGACGCCTTTGCGGGCACAGTTACTTCGGACGTTGTGAGTCTGGAAAATCACGAAAGTGCCATCTTTCTGGTGTACAAGGGAGTTGGCACAACTGGCACGTCGACAATTACTGTCGAGGCGTGCGACGACTTTGTCCCGACCAACACCAGCGCTGTGGGCTTTCTGAGCAAGTCCATCACGTCGACGGACGTTCAGGGCGCTATGACGACCCGCGCGGCGGCCGGTTTTACCACGACCGCTGGTAGCAGCCAGATTTACGCCATTCAGGTGAACGTCGAAGAGCTGGTCGCCAGCGGCTACCCTTGCGTCCGTCTGAAATGCGTCGAGGTTGTCGATTCGCCTGTTTTGGGCGGCATCGCTATCGCTCTGGCTGGCCCGCGCTTCGGCGGATCTGCTACCGCAACCGAGATTGCCTAACACATGGATTTACGTCTCCAGCTCGTAACCGGCCCGACCGGCTATCCGCTCGAAGCGGCTGACCTCGAAGCGCACTCCCGCGCCATGGGCCAGCCGCTAGAGCAGCTGGAGCCGTATTTGTTTGCGGCAACGGATCACATCGAAACGATCACCAACCGCCGCTGTCTGACGCAGACCTGGAAGATGTTCCTGGACTGCTTTCCGGGCAGCGGCGTTATCCACTTACCCTACTCGCCGCTGGTGTCGGTGGCGCACGTCAAATACACGGACTCGACCGGCACACAGCGGACGTTTGCGGCAACCGAGTACGGCGTATCGACGGCGCGCACGCCGGGGGCCATCGTTCTGGAGTATCAGAAGGATTGGCCTACCGACACGCTCCGCAACACCGATCCTGTCGAAGTGCAGTTTACGTGCGGGTACGGGTTGCCGACACAGGTACCACACCAACTGCGCCAGGCGATTCGTATGTTGGCGGCGCATTTTTACGAGCATCGCGAGGCCGTCATCATCGGGACGACCTCCGCGATTGACGAAAAGGAACTGCCGTTTGCGGTCTCGGCGCTGATTGCGCCGTTCCGGGTGTGGTTATGAGGGCAGGCGCTTTGAAACATTTAATCATCATCCAAGAGCCGACCATCGCCGTGGACTCCAACGGCGACCGCACCGACACATGGACCGAGTACGCGACGACCTGGGCGAGCATCGAGACCGGCAACGGGCGCGAGTTTTTCGCGGCGCGGCAGGTCATGGCCGACCTTACGCACACCATTCGGCTGCGCTACGTCGAGGACCTGAAGCCCGAGATGCGCGTGAAGTACGTCGACCAGAAGACTGGGAAGACGCGCTACTTTAACATTCGCACGATCCTGAACCCCGATGAGCGCAACGAAATGCTTGTGATGCAGGCGCTGGAGGTGCTGATCTAATGGCACGCGCGCGGAATATCAGAGTTGAGGGCCTCGACGAACTGACGCAGCAGTTTGCAAAGCTCATGGCCACGGCCGAAGGCCCGGCGCTGCAAGACGCCATTCTGCAGGGCGCGCGCATGCTTGAAGATGAGGTTGAGCGCCGAGCGCCGATTGCGTCTTATCCGACTCATCGCTTCGGCGCGATCCGTAATCCTGGGGATCTGAAAAAGTCGGTCAAGTCGGCCAAAGGCCGCAAGTACAAATTTTTTCTGCAGGCCTACACGTTTACGTTGAAGGATTTGGCGCCGCACGCCTTTATGGTTGAGTTTGGCACCAAGGCTCGCACGATTCAGGGCAAGAAGATGCGGATCCGCGGCGCGGCGTTCTCGTGGCTGGCGCGGCTCGGCGACCAGGTCCGCACAAAGATTCAGCACCCCGGCGCACGGCCCGCGTTTTTCTTTCGCGACTCCATCAAGGCGAAGCGCCTGCAGATCAAGCGACTGATCGAAGCCCGCGCCAGGGCCGCGTTTGAAGCGATTGCGAGGGCCGCATGAGGCTCTACCAGGCTTTGTACAAGTATTTGCAGACGCAAGCGCCAGTAACGGCGCTGGTGGGCACGCGGGTATACGACGCGCACGCCGACCAAGGCCGGGCCACTAAGTACCCGTGCGTCGTCATTGAAATGATCGACGACCAGCAGTTTCATTCCATCGGGGCGAATCCGACGGCAACGCGCCGGCCAGTCAACTTTTACTGCATGGCGCAGGGCAACGGCAAGGCCAGCGACGACCTGGCCGACATCGTCTACACCGCCATCATGGGTCAGGAAGCGGCCATCACCATGGCCAGCGGCCTCACAGTTCGTAGCACGCATCTCAATGGGCGCAGAAACGAGTACGAAGACGCGCTCGAAACCGACAAACAACTTTACGCGACGGTCGTAGAATTTGACATTATCCACGACGTCTAAGGAGCACACATGGCAATTTTAGCGGGCAACGCAGGCAGTTTCCGACTCACCACCAACACAGTGCTGGAGATCGACACATGGACGCTGGACGTGTCGACCGGCCTCGAAGAGACGCAGTCTTTCGGCGACACGTGGAAGGAAAGGACTGCTACCATCCGCGAGTTTAGCGGCACGGCCTCTGGCCGCTTTGATAACGCTGACACCAACGGTCACGTGGCGCTGAATACGGCGTTCTTGGGCGGCACGACGGTCAGTGCGCGGTTCTACATCAACGGCACCAACTACTACAGCGGCACTGCCTTTGTGCAGGCGTCGATCAATGCCAGCGAGAACGGGCTGGTGACTGCCAGCTATACCTTTACCGGCAGCGGCGCGCTGACGTACACCTAGACCTAGGAGGCCACCATGGCAGTTCTCGCAGGCCGCAACGCAGACATTTACCTCGCCACGGGGGCGGGCACCAGCATGACCGGGCAGGCGACGACCGCATTGGGCGGCGGCGTCTACCAGATCACGCTGGCCGCCCGCCGGGCGATCAATCCCAACGCCTCGCTGACCGTCTTGGACGGCGCGACCACCGTTTCCCCAGCGTTCTACCAAGTGGCTTGGGGCAATGGAAAGATCGTGTTCCCGACCTACACGCCGACAGGCGCAATCACCGTCACCGGCTCGTTCTTGACGCTGTCCAAGGCGGCGCAGGGCACCGACTGGACACTCGATATCACTCCGACGCTTGAAGAGGTCCAAGTGTTCGGCGACGCCTGGAAGTCGCGGGCCGTCGTGCAGCGTGAGGGTACTTGTACCTTTGGCCGGTTTTACGACGACGCGTACTTTGTCACGAACTCGGCCAGCTACTACGTGATCGACCTTTACGCCGACTTCTCCAACACCGTCCGTTGGCGCTTCGGCGCGTCGCAATCGTCGGTTGGTATTAGCGTCGGCGAGAACGAGATCATCCGCGAGAACGTATCTTTCTCGACCATCGGAATCGTAGACTATTAGGTATGAAGACCCTTGCCGACCGCATCTTAGCGGTGCAACTTAAAACGGAAGTGATCGACGTGCCCGAATGGGACGCGAAGATTGGAATCACCGAGATGGACGCTGGCCAACGCATCCGTTTCGGAGAAGATGCGAAGCGCACACCGGCGCTTGCCATGGTGCGGCTGTTGATCGCTTCGGCGTTTGACCCGGAGACGGGCAAGCCTGTATTCGAGCAGGCTCACCAGGACGCGCTGTTGGGGATGTCCGGCAGCGTGATCGACCGCGTTGTAACGGAAATCTGCCGCATCTCTGGCCTAACCGAGAACGCGGCGGCTGAAGCCACAAAAAACTAACCGGCGAGCGTAAGTTTGCGTTTGCGCTCGCCGAGCACCTACACATGACGGTTGGTCAGTTGTTGGCGACGATGTCATCGAGCGAGTTTTCCGATTGGGGAGCGTATCTGGACATGAAGCACCAGGAGCAGGAAAAGGCATCGAGGGAAGCGGCGGCTAAGGCGCGAGGTCGCCGCTAATGCCTGTTCTCAGCAACCTGATCGTTCGCATCGGGGCATCGACCGACGACTTCGATAAGAAGGTCAACGCCAGCCTGAATAAAATCAAGCGCTTCGGCGCGGACGTGGCGCAGGCCGGGCAGGCGTTGTCGATTGGAATCTCGGCACCGCTGGCGCTGGCTGGTGCCGCGGCACTCAAGGCCGCGTCGGACATGGAGACGTTGTCGAAAGGCCTGTCGGCAACGATGAAGTCCACCAGCGCGGCGGCTGACGAGCTGCAGCGACTGAAAGAGGTCGCAAAGCTACCTGGCTTGAATTTAGAAGACGCTGTTAAGGGCTCAATCCGACTTCAGACGCTGGGTAATAGCGCCGCAGACTCGCGCCGCATTATGAGCGAATTGGGCAACGCTTTGGCCGTCGTCGGCGGCGGCAGCGAAGACTTTTCGGAAGTCATCCGGCAGTTGTCGCAGCTAGGTGCAGTCGGCAAGGTCACGAAAGAGAACCTTGACCCGATCATCGAGCGGATCCCGCAGATTGCCGCAATCATCAAGGAAAAGTTTGGCGCAGCGGCGCTCGGCGATCCCGCCAAGACGTTTGAAAAGCTGGGCATTTCGTCGCAGCAGTTCATCAGCATCATCGTTGCCGAGTTGGCCAAAGGCGACCGGGCGGGCGGCACCTTCAAGAACAGCCTTGAAAACCTGCGCGACGCGGCGACGCAGACGGCGGCCGAGTTCGGAAAGGCACTACTGCCAGTCGGTGAAAAGGTAATCGACGAGTTTTTGAACCCCGGCGTCGAACGCGCCAAGGCGCTAGCCGATTCGTTCAACGCTTTGTCTGATAGCACAAAGACAACCGTAATTGAGTTGGCCGCGTTTGCCGCCGCGCTGCCGGTGGCAATTCTGGCGCTTGGCACAATGGCCGAAAAGATCGCTGCGATCATTCAGGGCATTATCAAGCTCAAAGTCGCCATTGCCGCTGTCATCGGCGTCGTGGGTGCGTTCGGCGCGGCGCTGAACGCTCAGGTGCTGGCCATGGCTGGCGTAAGGGCGGGGACGCAAGCGGCGACGCTTGCGATTGGTTCGTTTTCGGCGGCTGCCACCGTGGCCGTCGCCAGCTTGGCGGTTTTGGCGTATGCGGGATACGAATGGTACGACGCGCAAGAGTCGCTGAATCGCTCTGGTTTGAATCTGTCGAATACGACGGAAATGCTGCTGAAAAAGCTGCGCGGAAAGACTCCAGCAGTCGCGGAACTGGAAAAGCAGTATCGGTCAGGAGCTATCGGCCTTGACGAGTTCAACGCGAAGTTGCTGGAGATCGCCAAGAGCCTGAGCGCCAAGGGGCAAGTGACCGGCGCGGCAACGGCTGCCACGCAATCGTTGACGCAAGCGTCGGCGGCGGCTACGGGTGCTATAGAGCAATATCGGCAGGTAGTCGTATCTAGCTACGAGGAAGACTTTAAGACGGCTGTCCTGAAAGAGCGTCTGTCGATTCTGCAATCCGACTACACGCAGCGACTGAACGACGGCGTGGCCGCGCTGGTGAAATACGGCAGTGCCGCCGGGGCCGCTGCTGCCGCATTGCGCGAGATGCGGATTGCGGATATGCCACCGGACATTAGCAGCGCCATTGACATTCGCAAGTTGCCGAATCCCATGGGCATGCCGGGCCTGCCGGGCGAGGCCGTACTTACGGGCGCGGAGCAGGCGCGCTCCGCTAAGCGCAATGCGGAGATGATAAAGATTCTGTCGCGCGACGCAGCAGGCGACTGGAAAAAAACGCAGCAGGCCATCTCCCGGCAGGTCTCCACCATTGTTACCGACCTGTCGCGCGGCCTGGCCGACATCATCGTCAGCGGCGGCAAGGTGGGTGAGAAGTTTGAGGAACTCGCCAAGCAGATCGCGAAGTCGCTTGTGCGGACGGTGATCGAGAACGGAATCAACAAAGTCATCGCTGCTCTCGGCGGGCTCATGGCCAACCTGGGCGGTGTCGGCGGCGCACTTGGCGGCCTGTTGGGCGGCACGGGGGCGCGCACGGCGACCTCGGCGATACCCGGCGTGCTGGGCGGCGGGGCTAATGCGGCCATGGGCGCGATACCCGGCATTAGCAGCGCGGCAGGGTCGGCCAGCAGCGGCATTGGATCGGTGGTAGCGGCGGCCAACCCGGTTACGGCGGTGGTCAATGCGGTGGCTGGCGTGGCAACGGCGGTGTCGTCCATTATCAGCAACTTTCAGTTTGCCGCTATGAACAAGACGTTGGACCTGATCGAGAAGGAAGTTCGCTACTCGCAAATCCATCTCTTGCACCTGCTCGAAAAAAACAACGAATACCTGCCGAAATTGAAAGACATCTGGGACAGCATGATCCGCATGGAGACGCGGCAGATGGGGCTGGCTGGCGGCGGCGGGGCAGTGACCATCAACATCAGCACGACCGGCGACACGCGCCAGCTGCTCGACGCATTGACCCGTGAGCTTAAACTGCTCGGAGTGATACCTCAGTGAGCATCGACGTCTATATCGGCGGATCCATCCGCGAGATCGTTCCCTACACCCTGTCGCTCTCGGCGACATTGGGCAACCGGGCTACGTTTGGTTGTCGCGTGGTTTCGACCAGCGGCGCATATCGGCCGCAACAGGGCCAGTTGGTCGAGATCTGGACCGGCGGCACCAAGCTGTGGGCCGGGAGCATCGACGAAGTCTCCGAAGTCTCGATCACCGAGGCAGGCGCGGCGGCAGGCGCTTTCTACGAAATCAGCGGCATCACTTGGGAGCAGCGGCTGGACCGGCGCCGGTGCTTCAACCCGTCGACGGCGCTTCCGGCGCACTACGACGGCAGCTTCGTGTACACCGCCGACGCCAGCACGAATACGCTTACCACAGCGTCCGCTCACGGCAGGGCGAATGGGGACAAGGTTCGAGTTAAGGCGCACGCGCAGGGGGCCATTTGCGGCGGATTGAGCGGCACCATCGAGTACTTTGTCGTCAACGCTGGGACGACGACCCTGCAGCTGTCTCTGACCTCTGGCGGCGGGGCGGTGGACATCACCGACACTGGCACGCTCGACCAGGTGCTGGTGACCGGTCGGGCCGGGCTGATCGTCAAAGACCTCATCACCAACTTTGCGTCCAACGAAGGGATCGGCAGCACGAACGTCGACGACGGCGTTGTGGTGGACGTAGTCACGTTTGACGCGAGCACGACGGTATCTGAGGCAATCGGGCAGCTGGCCGCACTGTGCAACTTTGTCTGGTGGATCGACGAGGACCGCGAGCTGTTTTTTAAGCCGCGGACGTTTGCGACCGCCCCGTTTAGCATTTCCACCAGCAGTGCGAACTATCGCAGTCTGCAGGCTCGGCGCACCCGCGAAGATAAGACGAACGCCACGCTGTCGCGCGTTCCGGCCGAGCAGGTGGCGGCGCTGGTGGAGCCGTTTACCGGCGACGGCACGGCGCGGGCCTTTACGCTCTCGCGGCGGCTGGGCCAGATCGTCTCGATCCGGCTGAATGACCAAGACGTAGACTTTGGGCAGTATCTTTCGGACACGGACAAGGCATGGTATTGGCAGTTTGGCGCGACTGCGATTCGCCAAGATGCTGGCGGCGACGTGCTGACGACAGCCGACACGCTGACGGTATCGTATCGGGCGCTCGGCGCTGACACGATCACGGCGGAAGATGCGAGCGACATCAGCGGCACCATCACGCAGGAGGGCGGCGGCAGCGGACGCTACGAGGCGTTTTTGGAGCGCGATCTGGGGCAGGTGCAGGCGTTGGTCGAGGCCCAGCAGGTCATCGCGGCCAAGAAAGACCCGGTAACCGAAATCAGCTACGAGACGGACGAGCAGGTAGAGGCGCTGTGCGTGACCCTTCGGCCTGGCCAGATCCAGACGATTGCCAACACGCCGCGCGGTGTTTCGTCGTCGTCGTATCTCATCCACGACGTGCAGGTCACCGACGTGGCCGGGCTTTACCTTCGCTTCCGCGTCCGCGCCATCACCGGCACGAGCATCGTTGGCGTGCAGGAGTACTGGCGGGCGTTGGCCGGCATGGGCGGGGCGGTCTCCACCATCAGCGGCACCAGCGGCGGCAGCAACAGCACGAGCACGCCGACGGCACCGGACAACGTTACGGGCGTCATTGCGACCAGCGAGTTCGCCGACGAAACCACGCTGCGGATCAAGTTGTCGTTTACGCCGCCGTCGCCACTCGGCGACTTTGTCGGCGTCCACGTGTGGGAAGAGCCGGTCGACCAATCGACCGGCGGCGCTGTACCGCTGAACTCCTCCGCGACTCTCGGCGGCACGCGCAACCTGGGCGGCACCTTCGCACCGATTGACCGGGGCTACCACCTCACCAGTCCCGCAACGATCTACATTCCGCGCCCCACGCAGGCGGAGACCAAACGGTTCTACCTGGCCAGCTACAGCGAGACGGCCGAAGCCGAGCTGGTCCGCGCAGGCAACACCAACGCGACGCCTAACGTCACCATCGCTGTCGGCGACACGGTGTACCAGTCCGGAGAAGAATACGCGCGGCTGGTGACCGGCGTAAGCGTGACCGTGCAGTACGACGATTCACAGGTTGCGTCCCCGAAGTATAGGTTAGTGTTTGGCTGGACCGCGCCAGCGTCGCCTCCGGCGGCCTGGCAACGCGAGTTCGGCGGCGTGCAGATCGTTTACGAATACGCCGACGGCAACCGCGCGCAAGGCCCGGCGCTGGCCGTGAACGAGACGACGGCACGCAGCGACTGGTACGACCTTTACGTTGGGTCGTCGATCATCCGTTGTTGGTTTGTGTCGATGGACGCGAGCGAGAAGCCGCGCGTCAACACCATCGTCTCTGGCCTGACGCCAAATGCCGACGCGACCGTTACTTGGCCGCTGGCTAGTCGGCCAGTGCTGACGCCCTACGCCGACAACGTGACCGGTTTTACGGCAACCAACGCCCGCTACGTGACCAACGGGCAAGGGCAGAAGTCCCTGCTGATTGACCTCGCGTGGGCGCAACCAAGCGGCGCGGCGGCGCTGGCGAGATGGGGCGGCGTGGTGATCTGGCTGCACCTGCCCACGAACGAGAAAATCCAGGTCACCGGCGCGGAAACCGGCACCGGCTTGACGGCAGAGTTCTCGGCGTTTCCGCAAGCGGCGGCGACGTGGCTGTTTTATGCGGTCAGCATCGACAACAACGCGAACGCCAACACGGACGGCCGCAACCCGGCAGTGGGCACGCCATCGGCGACCATCTCAGTGTCGCCGCCTTCGGCCGGCACGGCTGGCACGGAATGGACCTCGCACGTGACCGGCGCATCGTTTGCGGCGGCGACGGTGGCTGGGTCGGACGGCACCACGCTACAGCGCATCACGGCGACGTTCACCGCGCCGAATGATGTGACCTGGGGCGGTGTTGAACTGCGCGTTTACGACGGCGCAACGCTGCTGTCGTCGGTGGCCGCGACGCCGTCGCCCATCTCGGTCAATATCCCGAATCCGGCGGCGGCCACCACGGTGACGGCCAAGCTGGTCAGCTTCGACGTCAACAACAGGACTAACAGCGAAGTCGCCGGTACACCGCAAAACACGCTCAACATTGGCAGCGCCACGGGGACGTTGGACCTGCGGAAGTATCTTCCAGCGTCGAGTGACCTCTTCACGATCACCGGCAACAAAATTGTCGTGGCGGCCAACCAGATCACCGAGACGGCCATTGCGTCTGGCTCCATATCCACTCCGAAGTTACAAGCCAACGCCATTACCTCAAACGAGATCGCGGCGAACGCCGTCATTGCGGGCAAGGTGGCGGCCAACGCCATCGGCGCAACGCAGATCGCCGCCAACGCCGTCACAACCGCCAAGCTCGACGCCACCGAAATCAGCGTCGGCGGCGGCGGCTCGAAGCCCGGCAAGTTTGGCGTTTATAACGCGAGCGGCTCACAGATCGGCTTTATTGGCGTGGAGTCTGGCAACGAGGGCGGGTGGTTTAAGACGCTGTCGGTGGGCGGCACGAGCTTCGCCACGGGCAAGTTGAAGGCGGATTCGAGCGGCAACGTCACGATTAATGACGCGACGCTGGTACTTAACGCGAATGGGCTGACCACTCGGGTATCTAACGGGGCCGATCCGTATTCGAACTTTGCTGGTTTTTTGTGCACCTCTAATTCGACGGGGTGGTTTTGCAGTCTTAGTCGGAATGAGCTTGTTTTTTCAGATGGATCGGGAAGCGGCTCGTCTTCGCAGAACCTGCGAATTTACAGTGGATTTGACGGTGTCGGGCCAAATCCTGGGCCGAGTATTGAGTTACGGAATACGTCGGGAAGCATTGGGCTTACGCTCGGCGCTGGCACGGTTACGGCGACCGGCGCAATTTCCGGCGGCTCTTTTTCCATCGGCGCAACTCCCGGCGTCACCGCGTCTTCCAGCGTCCTCACCGGCCTGACCGTGAGCAGTTCAACCGTCGTGTCTTCGGTGGGCCAGACGACGACGACAATCAACTACCTTGACGCGCCGGCCAGCCAGACGGTGGTGACCAACGTCAACACCTCGACGACCTCAGTGGTGACGGGAATCAGCTACACGACGATAACGCTGAACTACTTGGATCACTCCAGCAACCCGCAAACCGACACGGTGATCCACACGATCAGCTCGACGTCGGCCAACATCTCGCAGTTTTCGTCTCAATCCACGGTGAGCCTGACTCGCAACAGCAGCACGCTGGTGAGCAACGTTTCATCGACCACAACATCGGTCGGCAGCGCATCGGGCCTGACTTCGGCGACGTTCGGGTTCACCGGCGGAATTCGTACGACATAATAGAGTCATGGACACGATCCAACTAACGAAACAACAGCAGGCGCGTTTGAATCAGTGCGTTTTGGAGATCAACGCCAACCGCGCGAAGATCGCGCCACTTCAGGACATTGAGAAGGCGCTGCAGATGACCGTGCAGATGGTCCTGCAGACGATTCTGGAGTCGCACGACGTGGACGCCAACGACACCTACCAGATGAACGCCGACGCCACGGCGCTGGTGCGCGTCGAGGCGAAGGAATAGTATGGCTTGGCTGTCGCGAGTGAATTTTATTGCGAGCGACACGCTGTCGTTCACCGATGTGAACAATCTGGGCAACGACATTCGGGCCTGGGGCGACAACATAAACGGCGGCGGCTACACGTTGTCGAACGTCGTCGTTTCAGCGTCGGCTGGCACCATGCCCACCGTCACGGGCGGCAGCGCGGCTGGCTCGACGCTGACACTGCGCTCGACCAGCGGCGCGGGCACTACCGACGCCATCATTTTCCAGACCGGGGCGCAGGTCGAGCGGGCGCGGCTTACAACGACTGGAAGGTTCGGCCTAGCCACCAACTCGCCGGACCTTACGCTGCACGTTGTCGGCACGCAGGGCGCCCCGGCGACGTCGGGGACGGTCCCCACCGGCACGGCACGGTTTGTGACGGTCAACTCGGCCATGGACATTGGTAGCAGGTCGAACGGGAATACGTGGATGCAGGTGACCGACCGGTCTAACTTGGCGCTGAGCTACAACCTGGAGTTGCAGCCGAACGGCGGCAATGTAGGCATTAGTGCCGCTACGCCGGTCGCTGCGAAGCTCGAGGTCGTGACGGCTAACGACACGACGAGCGGCGCTCCCGTGAGCGCCTACGACAATAAGTTTGTCCTGGTTGGTCCTGGCAGCGCAAGTTCGTCGGGGAATTTGTACTTTAGCTGGAACTCGACCAACAACGTTGGCTTTATTGGGGCTCTAGCGCCCGGTGTGGCATGGAGGCACTTGGTGTTGAATGCCGACGGCGGCAACGTGTGTATTGGCGGCAACGGGACCAGAGCTACTACAGCCGGATCGAAGGCGCTGCAGATATTTAACGGCACTGCGCCGGTCGGGACACTTACGAACGGCGCATCGTTTTACGTGACTAGCGGCGAGATGCGCGTAATGGATGCCTCGGGCAACGCAACGCTGCTTTCTCCGCACGACCGCCTGACCAACGAGTGGATTTACGATTCATCGCACACGCCCACCGGCAGGCGGCTGCGAATCGACGTCGAGAGACTGCTCCGGTTTGTCAATGCTCATTTTGGGCTGGACTGCATTAGCGAATTTACGGAGGAGGCACAATGAGGACTATATTCGCACTGCTGTTATTTGCCGCACCCGCGCTGGCTGACTTGTGCGGCCAGCAGCGCAACACGGCCACGGGCTACGTGCGCGTCATTTGCGTCGACTACCCGGCCATGCGCCGCCTGACAGGCATGCCCATATTCCCGGACCGCAAGGCGCAGCAGGTCTGGATCGCGTCGAGCGACACGAGCATCACTGGCTATCGCGTCGCGATTCGCTACCGGGAGGCCGGGCGCGAGGTCGAGGCGGTGCAGTATGTGGACCGACTGCCGCAACCGGAGAGCGCGGCGTTCTGGTTGCTCGGCGAGGTCGAGGTAATCGGCGTCACGGTGGTCGAACTCAGGGCGGCGGTAGAGAGTCGGGTAAACTAATCACATGGTGATCCCGGTGTTGATCAAAGATCCAGCTGCTGAACTCGATTACGGGTTCGATTGGGGCATGGATGGCTGGCTGGCAGCGGGCGAGACCGTCACAACGTCCACCTGGACCGTCGCGGCTGGGCTGACGCAGATCACCAGCGGAATTTCCGGCGGCACGGTTACGACGGTGTGGCTGTCGGGCGGCGTGGCGGGCACGGATTATTTGGTCACCAATCGCATTGTGACCGATGGCGGGCGTACAGACGAGCGCAGTCTGACGATCCGCGTCA
>Ga0315904_10005267_pt1 | contig 18018 bp, 15 predicted proteins | sample LakEriMetagenome_6_FD_203529 | JGI IMG/M metagenome (GOLD analysis project Ga0315904, IMG submission 203529) | Freshwater fungal communities from buoy surface, Lake Erie, Ohio, United States - Buoy 12 MA120 | ecosystem: Environmental > Aquatic > Freshwater > Lake | place: USA: Lake Erie, Ohio...
CCGCCCAACAAAGGGGGCTTGTCGGTAGCCTGATGGCCACGGTGATCACCGGCGATGCAACCAGTGCCGATGCGTTTGCGACGGCTTGCTGCGTGCATGCGTCGCGAGGCTCCTTAAGAACATGGCTTTTGGGCCTCGAGTCCGGAGCTGACGGTTACCGAGGAGATTTCGAGGTTTGGGTACAAACGGCAGCTACCTCCGACCAATCGCCAACACTGCTGCATTGGGATTAGAGACTGAGGACCTTACTGACGCGGTTGACCTCATTGGCTTTCGCCGTCAACAACGTCAACGCGCCCGCCGCCAGGCGGCCTGGCAAGAGCCACTCATCAAGTTACGATTGCTCTGATTCCAAGAGATGATTTCGGAGAAATCATCGACACTGCGGTCGCCGTCAGGCGGTCTGGCTACTGGTACTCGAAACGCCTATACTCATTAAGCGATTGAATCACTCTTTATAACCCAATCCAATCTCATTCGTATGAAAACTCGACTTTACCGTTTCCTGACGCTGATCGTCATGTCGGTACTCACTCTAGCCTTCGAGCAATCGGCAATGGCTCAGCAATCCTCCGATCAAAAGACCAGTCAGGTATTCTGGGTAGGAGGCTATGGGCCCGGGATCTATGCAAGCCGCCTGAATGCCGACGGCTCGATGGCAAAACCCCGACTTGTTGCCACACAAGCCAAACCGTCCTTCTTTGCACTCCACCCCAAACTTGATGTCCTGTACGTCGTTACCGAGACGGCCATCAATGATAAAGAACGCGCTGCCTCGCTTGCTGCCTATCAATTCGATCGTGCTGCCTACCAAGCTGGCGATTTGCCCGACTTGAAACTTCTCAACATCGAAAGAGTCCAAGGCAATGGGCCTTGCCATGTGACCGTCGATGCGCAAGGCAAATTCGCCGTCGTCGCCAACTACGGCAGCGGTTCGGTCTCCCTTTTCCCGATCCAAGCAAGCGGTGCCCTCGAACCCGAAAGCTCAACGGTCCAGCACCAAGGCTCAGGGCCTAACACCGCGCGACAACAAGGCCCCCACGCCCACTGCTCGATGGTCGACCCAACGAACCACTGGGTGTTGGTCGCCGACTTGGGGCTCGATCAAGTCCTTGTCTATCGGCTCGACTCCCAGAACAAGAAACTCGTACCTGGAGAGAATCCATTTTTGAAACTTGCCGGCGGTGCTGGACCTCGGCACATCGCCTTCCATCCGGATGGAAAATTCCTCTACGTGATCAATGAGATGGGGATGACTTTAACGAGCGCCTCGTGGGACGCTCAGACGGGCAAGCTGACTGAAATCGCTACGGTCAGAACCGTTCCTGAAGAGCAACTTCAAAGCAGTTGGTCGACGGCCGAGGTGCTCGTGCATCCATCGGGCCGGTTTGTCTACGGCTCGAACCGCGGGCACGACACGATCGCGTTGTTTGCAATCAGTCCTCAAAACGGGGCCGCCACCCGCATCGAGAACTTCTCGACCCTTGGCAAAATCCCACGCAACTTCCGCATCGACCCCACCGGACAATTTCTCTTAGCAGAAAATCAAGAGAGCAGCACAATCCACTCGTTTGCAATCGATCGAGGCACCGGTTTTCTCAAGCCCACAGGTCACTCGATCTCGACCGAGAAACCTGCGTGCATCAAATTCATGACGACCCCAGCGGGGCCTTGAAGTTCTTGCTCTGGGAGAAGAATTTGCAAGGATTCTCATAGACCACGCGGCGGATCAACTCGCGCGAGTGACCTCGTCGTTTGAGCTCCATAATCAGGTCCGGGATGGCAGTTGGTTTGCTCGGACCCCAGTCCCCTGCAGAGTTAGCCATCAGGCGTTCGGGGCCAAAGCGTTCGATCATGTCCGCTGCGCGAGCCGGTGTGCACTTGGTCACCGGATAGAGGGTCATCCCCGCCCAAAAGCCCTGATCGAGCACCTCCTGGATCGTATGTTCCTCGACATGGTCGACCAAGACCCTCGATCGATCGACCCGCGTATCGTGCACGAGCATATCGACAATCATCTTGGTTCCTTGGAATTTGTCTTCCAAGTGGGGAGTATGGATCAGGATCTGTTGGTTGTACCGGACGGCCAAATCGACATGCTCCAAGAAGATCGTCGATTCGTTCTTGGTGTTTTTGTTCAAGCCAATCTCACCTATCCCGAGCACATTACTCTCATTGAGGAACTCCGGGATCATCGCGATGACTTCGCGCGACAGCGAGACGTTCTCGGCTTCCTTGGCGTTGATGCACAGCCAAGTGTAATGATGGATCCCAAACTGGGCGGCTCGCTTGGGCTCAAACTGGGTCAGTTGTCGGAAGTAGTCTCGAAAGCTCTCGACGCTGCCTCGGTCAAAGCCAGCCCAAAACGCTGGTTCGCTCATCGCGACACAACCCATACGAGCTAAGGTCTCGTAGTCGTCGGTCGTCCGAGAGACCATGTGGATATGCGGATCAATGTAGTCCATAATTCTTTCGCCAATCGGGATCGTAGGGGCGACTCATGAGCAACTGAACACGCTTGGCCTTGTCAGGATTCTTATCGAGCAAGATCTCGATACCTTGGATCAAAAGCTGTCGCTGCTGGAGCTCGTCGACGGAGCCTTCGGCGCGATCCAATCGATCGAGGGTCGCCGCCAAATCGAGGATCTTCGAACGGGACAGGAAGAACTCTTCGGAGAGAACCTTCTGCGCACTTCGCGACGCTGGCTTAGGATCGTTACTCATGGTTGGATTAGTATTCGTGGCTCGATGATTCACTGGCCGGTGGTGGTTCTGCGAATTTTCGCTCGGCCACTTGCCGGATCTGACGTGTAGCGACCTCTTGACTGAGCATTGCGAAAACCTCATCGAGCGGTTTGGTGCCAAGCTCTCCGGCGATCCGATCCCGCAAGGCGATCGAACGGGTTTCGGCTTCCTTCGGTCCGATCACGGCCATGTAGGGGATCAGATCCAGTTGGGCGTCCCTGATTTTGGCTTGAACCTTCGCTCCACGCAAATCGGTAGTGACCCGGAATCCGGCTTCAGTGAAAAGTTTCTGAAGTTCCAGCGCATAATCGTTGGTTTTTTCGCTCAGTGGGCAGATTCGAATCTGCTCGGGAGCAAGCCACATTGGGAAGGCTCCCGCAAAATGCTCGATGAGCATCCCTACAAACCGTTCCATCGAACCAAACGGTGCACGATGGATCATCACCGGTCGATGGGACTTGTTGTCGGCCCCGGTGTATTCGAGTTGGAAACGCTCGGGCAGGTTGTAATCGAGCTGTACGGTACCGAGTTGCCAATGGCGACCGATGCAGTCTCGCACCATGAAGTCGGCCTTGGGACCATAGAAGGCAGCTTCGCCTTCGGCGGCGTTGAAGTTCAATCCGGACTCTTCGAGAACTCGCCGCAGGGCGGCTTCGGCTTTTTGCCAATTCTCTTCGCTGCCGACATACTTGTCGCTCTTGGGGTCGCGCAAGGACAACTGAACGCGATAGTCTTGGAGCCCGACCGACTCGAGCACGAACCGAGTCAGTTCGATGGTGTTGCGAAACTCCTCTTCGACTTGATCTGCTGTGCAGAAGATATGCGCGTCGTCTTGGGTGAGCCCCCGGACTCGGAGCATTCCGTTGAGCTCGCCGGTTTGCTCGTAACGATAAACGGTACCGAACTCGAAGAGCCTAAGAGGTAGGTCTCGATACGAGCGCGGCTGGGCTTTGAAGATCTGTGCATGGTGCGGGCAGTTCATCGGTTTGACCAAGAACCGTTCGTGGTTCCGTTGCCAATCGTTCAGCGCCGCAAGCTTGGCTTCTTTACCCTCGGCCTTGCTGTAAGTTTGAGCATCGAAACCTAGAACCTCGGCGGCTTGCAAGAACATGGTCTCTTGCTTGAGACCAAAGTCTTCGTCTTCGCTCAGTCGCCGTGCCCAAGCGTCGACAAGTGCACCGGCATCGTGAACGAAAAGGGGTGGGAATTGGCTATCGCGGTAATAGGGAAAGTGGCCGCTGGTCTCGTAGAGTTCGACTCGTCCTAGGTGCGGACTGTAAACAGGCTCGTATCCACGCTTGAGCATCTCGCGCCGCAGGAAGTCTTCGAGCAAGCTTCTTACGCGAGCACCCTTGGGCATCCACAGGCACATGCCTTGTCCGACATCCGGAGTAATTTGATAGAGTCCGAGTTTCTTGCCCAGGACTCGGTGATCCCGTTTTTTAGCTTCTTCAAGCTGATCGAGGTGGGCTTGCAGATCCTTTTTGTCAAACCAAGCGGTGCCGTAGAGGCGCTGGAGTTGGGGCCCGGACATGTCCCCCTTCCAGTGCGAACCGGCAACGCTCATGATCTTAAAAGCCTTCACACGCCCGGCATCGGGGATATGCGGACCTCGGCACAGGTCGACGAATTCACCTTGGCGATAGAAGCCCAATTCGGAGTGGCTGGCCAGCCCAGTCTGGATATGCTCGACCTTGAGCCCCTGATTCATGTCCTTGCAAAGCGATACGGCTTGCTCACGATCCAGCGAGAACTGTTCGAACGGCTCGGCCTTGGCAATGATCGCAGCCATCTCTTGCTCGATCTTTGCAAAGTCCTCTTCGGTGAGCTTATGCGGCAAGAAGAAGTCGTAGTAAAAGCCGTTGGAGATGGTCGGTCCAAAGGCAAGCGATACATCTGGAAAGATTCGCATGACGGCCCGCGCCATGATGTGGGCGCTGGAGTGACGCAGCACATCGAGAGCCTCTGGATCCTTTTCGGTCAGGAGCCGAAGCGGGATAGGCGATCCGTTGGAGAACGGTTTCAGGGGCCGAGAGGCATCGATCACCGAAGTCCCGACTTTCGCGGCAATGACGGCTTTGGCGAGCCTAGAACCGATCGCATTGGCGACCGACAGCGGGGTAGCATCGTCCGAATGGGAGACTACGGTTCCATCGGGAAGCTGAATATCAAGCATTTTTGATCCATCGTTAAGGTTGGGGGCACGTCTGAACAAACGACGCACCCTAGCGGCAAACAATGGTCGCTTGGGACCAGAAAGTTTGCAAGTAGGCATCGAGCCTAGATCTGTTAGACTTCCAGGAGGTTCGCGCTGTGCCTAAGATTTCCCAGGGCAGCGGACAGGAAAAAACCCGATCGTTTGGCCCTGATCGAACAGAAAAACCGGATTGAATTGAAAAAACGGAATAAATCTTCATGAGCACGCTGGTTTTTGGACACCGAAATCCGGATACCGATGCGATTTGCTCGGCGATCGCCTACGCGGATTTCTTACAAAAAACTCACCGACCCGATGCCATCGCCGCTTGTTGCGGTACCCCCAACCAACGCACCGAGTACGTTTTGAAAAGGGCAGGCGTTGCTGCTCCTCGGATCGTCATGGACGTAAGGCCGGAGGTGCTCGGGCTGTGCACTCGCGAAGCGGTCACAGCCAAGCGTGGTGAGGTGTTCTACGAAGTCTACCAGCGGATGAAAGAGCACGACGTACGCGCCTTGCCCATTATCGATCAGGATCGCAAAGTGGTCGGAGTCCTATCGCTCTTGCAGTTGATGGATCTGATCTTTCGCGACGATGCCGATCCTCTCAAAACCCGGACGGTTCGCACGAGCTTGGGAAAAGTGCGAGAAATCCTCGGCGGTTCTTTCCAACATGACCTCGAGCCCGAGCAGCTCGATGAACTCTTGGTCATGGTCGGTGCCATGAGCGCCGGAGGCTTTACAGAACGCATGCAACGCTTCCCCGCCGAACGATTGATGGTCGTCTGTGGAGACCGTCCGACGATTCAGTTGCCCGCCATCGAACACGGCGTGCGCGCGATCATCATCACCGGAGGCTATTCGCTGTCCGAAGGGCTAGTGGAATTGGCCAAGTCGCGATCGGTGGCCGTCATGCGCAGCCCTTACGACACGGCAACAACCACCATGCGCATTAAGTCTTCGCAGTTCATTGATTCAGCCATCGACGAGGACTTCATCACATTATCAGCCAAACAACCGGTCGAGGAAGCGAGAGCCAAAACAGATCGTATCCGTCAATCGATGTTACCCGTGGTCAACGACAACGGACAGCTTGTCGGCGTCGTTAGCAAGTCCGATTTGGTCAATCCGCCCAAACCTAAATTGGTGCTGGTCGACCACAATGAACTCAGCCAAGCGGTCAACGGAGCCGAAGACGCAGAGATCCTGGAAGTCCTCGATCACCATCGGATCGGAGGTTCGCTCAAGTCGACACAACCGATCCGCTTTATCAATGAACCGGTCGGCTCGACCTGCACGCTGGTGGCTCGGCAATTCCGCGCCGCGGGCCTTGCTCCATCGCCAGGAATCGCTCTGTGCATGGCCTCGGGAATCATCTCCGATACACTTTACTTGCGATCTCCGACGACCACCCAAGTCGATCGTGATATCCTCGCTTGGCTCGAAACGCTCTGCAACGTGGATCTTGAACTCTACGCAAAGGAGTTTTTCGAGATCGGATCGGCTCTACGCAATTGCACGCCGGCAGTGGTCGTTCGCGAGGACTGCAAAGAGTTTACCGAACACGGGATCCGCTTTTCGATCTCTCAGATCGAAGAAACCGGTTTTGATCTTTTCTGGGATCGCAAAGAGGATCTACGCAAGGCCCTCGAAGAACTTGCCAGCAAGCAGCGATTGCAGTTTTCGGCACTGCTGGTGACCGATGTGGTCAGCAACGGCTCGCTGCTTCTGCTTTCGAAAGAATCGGACGCTTGGGATGATATCAATTACCCATGCTTGGATCGCGGCTTGTACGAACTACCGGATATCGTCAGCCGCAAAAAACAGCTTTTGCCTTTGCTCTCCCAAGTCCTCCGTAGCGTTACAAGGTAGAAGAAGAAAGCAAAGCCAAAACTACTTGCTGTCCTTTCGGTAGATTTCTAATTCGTAAGGACCCAAGAACATCACCAAGATCGCTCGGTCGGCTGCGTAGTGACGAAAGACATCCTTGAGAAAGTAGTCTTCACCTGGCCAAGGGTAGGCAAAAATCGTGGCAAAGTCATCGACTCCTAAGGATACTTTGGGGTATACGCAAGGGATCTGATGAAACAGCGAAGCGTGATTGGCTTGTCGCTTGGCTAGCCCCTGGGATCCGGGCGGCAGAAAATTCCCATGCCAAATTTCAGCCGGGATCTTTTCCGATCTGAGGAACGCTTGCGCTTGCTGAACCAAAAATTCCTCGGCTTCGATTCCCACAGCGTCCCAACCGAGCTTACTGGCCAATGCGGTGACGATCCCAAACCCGCATCCCCATTCGCAAAAAAGGTTTCCGAAAGGGAGATTCAGGGTTTTGACCGCCTGCATCGCCCGCCAAACGTCGCGGAAATCGCAAGCGACATACTGTTCGATCGGACGGCGGTGCCAGGAGTCCCAGTAAGATTGAAGTAGCGAATCGGCTTTGGCGAGCAATCCTTCGATTTCCTCAGGGATTATCGACTCACTATCCCAATCGACCTCCAAGAGCGTCAGTACTGGCTCGCAGGAACCCTGTCCGGTCGTCAAAGTCGATGGTTTTCTTTTGGACATAGAAGAATCTGCTTTTTGACTTTCCTTGAGCGCCGTTGCTTGCCCGATAGACTCGATCAAAATAAAATCGGGTACTTTCCGCCTTCCCCGCCTTTGACCTTTTTATAACCTCTGGTCCCTATGCGATCTACCAACCGACGACAATTCCTGGCTACATCCGCTTCTTGCGTCGCTACGACAGCCATTGCCACGACGAGCCTTTCAAGCTGGAGCTCTGCTCAAGACTCCGCAGCAGGTAAACCCTTTAAGATATCCCTGGCTCAATGGTCGCTTCACAAACCGCTGTTTGCCAAAGAGATCGACAATTTAGATTTTGCGAAAGTTGCCAAGGAGCGATTCGGGATCGAGGCCGTCGAGTATGTCAATCAGTTCTTCAAAGACAAAGCCAAGGATGCCAAGTACCTCGAAGAAATGAAGAAACGCACGAGCGACCTAGGGGTCACCAACGTGCTGATCATGATCGATGGAGAAGGCGGTTTGGGAAACAGCGATGCGGCCAAGCGAACAGCGGCAGTTGAAAACCATTACAAGTGGGTCGATGCAGCCAAGTACTTGGGTTGCCATTCGATTCGGGTCAATGCCGAGACCGATAAACCCTACGAAGAAGGCTCCAAACTCGCTGCCGATGGCTTGCGTCGATTGAGCGAGTATGCCAAGCCACTTGGAATCAACGTCATCGTTGAGAATCACGGGGGCCTAAGCTCCAATGGCAAGTGGTTGGCCGAAACGATTCGCGCCACGGGAATGGAAAACTGCGGGACCTTGCCCGACTTTGGAAACTTCTACGAATACGATCGCTACCAAGGCGTCACCGATTTGATGCCTTTGGCAAAAGCCGTATCGGCCAAGAGCTACGATTTCGATGCCGACGGTAATGAGACCAAGATCGATTTTTCCAAGATGATGAAGATCGTTTTGGATGCCGGGTATCGCGGTTGGGTTGGAATCGAGTACGAAGGATCCAAGTTAAGCCCCGATGATGGGATCAAAGCGACCAAGAAACTCCTCGAGAAGATCCGCCAAAGCGTTGCGGTCAAATAGCACTGCGGAGCTACGCCTGTATTGTTTACCTGGTTCTTAAGGAATTTCTGGGGGTGAATCTGAAGAACCGTTTTTCTAATCGGTAGGCGCTGCCATCATCGCAGTTAATGTCTGCGAACTCAGGAAGAGGCGATAGGGATTTCCCGGAAGCTCTGCGAAATCCCATCGCTTGTAAAATGCCTTGGACCGATCGTCAACGCAATCAAGGATGACTGCAATGAAGGCAAACGTCAGGCCTGCTTCATAGCAATCACGCAGCGCCTGTGCCAGCAGTAGATCGCCCAGCTTTTGGCCCTGATTGGATAGGCTCACCCCGAGCCATGCAAGGATCGCGACAGGCAGCGCTCGTCTCGGCAGTTTTCTCGCAAGATCCGAGGGCAAGTCACCAAAATCAACCTGCCCGGTTGCCAGTGTGTAGAAGCCAGTGACCGTTCTGTCTCGATCGATAAGTACTCTCGTGGACGAGAGTCGCTTATCCTGATGCTGCAATGCCTTCGTGTGCAGCCAATCGTTGACATCGCTCTGGCCACAATCAAAGACACGCCGCAGATGGCTTCGCTGTAGCGGTTCGAGCATGAAACCCGAAGGCAAGACGACCCCGGTCACTCCGCTCCCCGCATCATGGCTCCCAGGCGTTTTTGAGCGCGCGTAAGTTTAGACGGGGTTTGCAAAGCCCGCCAGAAAGCCAATTGCTCGTCCGGACTCAGCTGGATCGTCTGGTCACGGGCACTGGCAACCTCACGCCGAGCCTGCGCGACGGTCACCGTTCGGACATAATCGCTAATGCTGATCCGTCGCAATTCGGCGGCATCGGTCAATGCTTGTTTACTCTCTACGTCCAGTCGAACCATTAAAGGACTCGCCTTGTCGTTGTCCCTCGGGCTTGTGCGTTTGGTCATGGTCGTTTCTCCTTGCTTGGAATTGTATTGCAAACTGCAAGACGTTCAAGACAATCCGTCCACGACCTGCTTCGATCCTTCTCCTTCGATCGTTTGTTGTCCCGTTTCAGACAATTGGGGCGATCAATCCGCTATAAGCAAAAAAGCCCTCTAGGTAACCCTAGGGGGCTTTCTTGGGCGCGATGATCGATCAGCGTCGGGTCGCTCTGCATCGATGCGAGGGGCCCGGGCGTCGCCCCCCACGTCATTAAAGACGTACTCCATGGAGCCCCTAGGCTAAGATTCTGACAAAAAAGACAGAATTCCCCCCCGAACCCATGAGCATTGCTTTTTCGAGGGTTTCTTGATTAAAAAAACCTATCCAAGGGTGGTTGCTCCGTCCGGCATGGAACTAAAAGCTCGTTCTGTGGATCGAATCGAATCGGCGGGTTTCGGCTGAAAAGTCGCCCTAAGTCACCAGTTTTTATAGACCTTTCGAGGGGGTCGGTTCATAATGCCTTGAGAAAGCCAAGCCAAGAGGGGGGGTTGAGCAAGCTAGGAAGTGAAGATTTGGCGAAAGTCTCCGGTTTGTAGTGTGTTTGCCGATTGTGGCAACTGACCGGTCAAACTCTCCAAACTTTGAGCTTCGAGTTAACCAGCCTGCCACAAAAAGCTGACCTAACTTTCCTTTTGGATGTCTCGTCGAAGAGTTACGAATTCATCAAAGTTCTTTCAACACTTTTGGAATAAACGAATGAGCAAAGACCATCGTCGATCGGTGATGCGAGGAATGGCAAAATCTGCCATCCTGTCTGCAAGCCTGCTTGCAGGGGCCATCTGCCCCCAAGTCGGATTTTCCCAAGAAGCTCCAGGTTCGGAGTATCCTCCTTTTGACAAAGTGACCGAAGGTTACACCAAGGTCGAGTCCAAATCGCCTGACCGGGGCGCCTTGTGCAAACTTTGGACCCGTGAAAAGGACGGCCAGGTCTTGATGGAACTCCCCAAGGACTTGCTGACCAAGAAGTACTTCATCGCTTTGACCGTCAGCAGTGGCGATAAGTTCGCTGGCTTGCAGGCCGGTGATTACTACGTCTACTGGCGGATGTACAACAAACGCCTAGCGCTGATCCTGCCAGAACTCGATATTCGCTCCAATGGAGAACCCGAGTCGCGGTCTTCGGTCAAGCGACTTTTCACCGACACGGTTCTCTTGGATATTCCCATCGTGACGATGGCACCCCAAGGTGGCCCGGTCATCGATGCCGATGCCTTATTTGTCAATAACGCAGGCAAGTTCTTTGGCCCTAGTGTTCGGATCCAAGATCCTTCGCTGACCAAAGTCGTCAAGGCCAAGCCCTTTACCAAGAACACCGAGCTTGCCTTCGAAGTCGTCACCGCCGGTGGCAAACTCCAAACGATCCACTACTCGTTTAGCGAAGTTCCAGAGGATACCGGTTATCGTCCCCGCAAAGCCGACCAGCGCGTCGGATACTTTGTCACCAACTACACCGACCTGGGTAGCTACGATGATGACAAGAAGCGGGTGCGATACGTCACCCGCTGGAGACTCGAAAAACGAGATCCGAACCTCAAGGTCAGTCCTCCGGTAACTCCGATCCGCTTCTACATCGAGCACACCACACCGGTTCGCTATCGACGTTGGGTCAAGCAAGGTGTCGAGTATTGGAACAAGGCCTTTGAAAAGATCGGTTACTCCGATGCGATCGAAGTCCTCTACCAAGATCCTCGCTCTCCTGCAACGATGGATCTGGATCCCGAAGACGTTCAGTACAACTTCATCCGTTGGCTCAACAACGATGTCGGAACGGCGATTGGCCCCAGCCGCGTTCACCCCATGACGGGCGAAATTCTCGATGCCGACGTGGTTTTGACCGATGGTTGGATCCGTCACTTCAACTTCCAATACCACGACCTGATGCCTGAGATCGCTATGGAGGGCATGACCCCCGAAACGATCGCTTGGCTCGGTTCTCACCCAAGCTGGGATCCACGCGTTCGATTGGCCCCGGAAGCCAATCAAAAGCATTTGCAAGGCATCTACGCATTGCAATCCCAACTCCCCTATGCTGGACACCCGCTGACGAAGCTCGATCCAAAGCTCATGGGTTCGTCCCCATTCGATGGGCTCTTTGGAAGAACCAGCCAAGTCAACGGTTACTGCAGCGCCGCTCACGGCAAGCAGATGGACATGTCGATGGCCCGCTTGGCGTTGGATCTGATGGACGAGAACGGTCAATTCTTGGCCGAACAAGAACCTCAGGCCGCTGGTGCAAAGCCCGAAGAGAAAAAGGCCGATAAGCCCAAGGAAGAAATGCTCGATGGGATGCCCGAGTCGTTCATCGGACCACTTTTGGCAGAACTCGTAGCCCACGAAGTTGGACACACCCTCGGACTGCGGCACAACTTCAAGGCCTCGAGCACTCTGTCGCTCAAGGAGATCAACTCCAACGGCACCAAAGGCCAACGCACCATCGCATCATCGGTGATGGATTACATCCCGATCAACATGCCTTACCAACTCGACAGCGAGACCCGAGGCGATTACACGATGATCGGTATCGGTCCATACGACTACTGGGCGATCGAGTACGGTTACACCCCTGAAGAGAACAAGCTGGGCGAGATTCTCAAGCGTTCCAGTGAGCCAGAACTTCAGTACGCTACCGACGAAGATACCGGTGGACCAGATCCTTTGGCCCGTCGCTATGACTACTCTAAGGATCCGCTCGACTACTGCGAGAACCAGATGAGATTGGTCAAGCTCTATCGCGAGCGACTCTTGGACAAGTTCGTCAAAGAGGGCGATAGCTGGAGCAAGGCTCGCCGTGGTTACGAACTGACCCTTGGCGAACAAACCAAGGCCGTAAGCATGATGGCCAACTGGATCGGCGGTGCGACCGTCAATCGAGACAAGAAGGGTGATCCGGGCAATCGTCAATCGCTGATCCCAATCCCAGCCGAGCAACAGCGCAAGGCTCTGGACTTTGTGATCCGCAACGCTTTCCGAGACGATTCGTTTGGACTTTCCAACGCGATTTTGACCCGGTTGACCAACGACAAATGGATTGACGAAGGGGTTCGCTCGATGGGCGAGTCGACTTTCCCAGTCCACGATCGAGTTCTAGGAATCCAAGCCAGTGCGCTGACGATGCTCATGAATCCAACGACTCTGCGTCGCGTTTATGACAATGAGCTTTTGGTTCCAAGGGATCAAGATGCCCTGACGCTTCCGGAGATGCTCGAGAAGGTTCAAACCGAAGTTTGGTCCGAGCTTGGAGCAAACCCAGAAGGTGAAGTCTCGGCTCGCAAGCCACGCATCAGTTCCTGGCGACGAAACCTGCAACGCGAGTACCTCGATCGCTTGATCGACCTTGCTGTACCAGGCACCTCGGGCAACAAGGCCATCACCAGCTTGGCCCTGATGCAACTCAAGGAAGTCAAGAAGAAGGTTGATGCAATCTTGGCCGGTGGCACACCGATGGATCCCTACTCGGCAGCTCACCTGACCGAGTGCCAACTGCGGGTCACCAAAGCCCTCGATGCGATCTACATCTACAATGCACCGCAAGCAGGTGGAGGTGGAATGGGTCCGATCATCTTCGGCAATGTCGTTCCTGGTACAGTCGGAGCTCCGGCAGTGCAGTCTTCAGAGGCACCTGCTCAAGCCCCTGTAGAACAAACGGCTCCGAAGATTACTCCAGACGAAGCCAAGTAGTATTTGGACAATTGAAAAGTATTGAAAAACACCCGCGACATTCGTCGCGGGTGTTTTTTATTGGAAGCTCAAAGTTCGATCGCTTCGAGCCAAGCCCTTTATGAAAATATCAGTCGGAAGTGCGCCGGACCTTACGCTCATACCAGTAACCCGAAGTGTAAACGAGGCAGCAGCAGAGTGAACATCTCTATCATGAACAGTCGCTTGCGGTCGGTAAACACCGCGCACGGATCGCAGATCCATGCTACGCAAACGCAAAGAACGCGTAAGCAACGATCAATCAACTCCCTTACCCCGCGCCGCACTAGCGATCCCGGCGATCCCGGAGGGATCCAAGCCATTAGCCGGTGGTAAGCTCTAGCGCCACCTCCGGTGGATCATGTCCAGAGGCGCAACAACGGGATGAAACGAACAGGCAAAATCCATCAGTGCATTAGATTTCTCGCGATCGAATCGACCGTCGACGACGCAAACCAAGCAAGCCGTCCTCAAGCCAACCGCGCAGGGTCTGTCCCCGATTTTTTGCTAACCCTACCACTGCTTGGCTCCCCTTCTCCCGCTGGCGGGAGCAAGGGGCGGGGGGGATGAGGGTGGAGCAGCACTGGTTCGCGCGGGGGTTAAGCAGCCAAACAGCCTGGTGCGCTCCAGCCCCTCACCCCCGGCCCCTCTCCCCGAAGCGGGGCGAGGGGAGCTAAAAGGTCAGTGAGGTTGATCCCAATACGCAATGATCAGCCATGAGCCTAATAGCTTATTTCCACCCACGAAACATTCGCTCCTTGCAAATCACCCTACCATTCTTTCTCCCCCTCGCCCGCTGGCGGGAGAGGGGGACGGGGGGTGAGGGTGGAAAGAGCACTGGTTCGCGCGGGGTCTGTCCCCGATTTTTTGCAAAACCTACCACTGCTTGGCTCCCCTTCTCCCGCTGGCGGGAGCAAGGGGCGGGGGGGATGAGGGTGGAGCAGCACTGGTTCGCGCAGGGGTTAAGCAGCCAAACAGCCCTGCGCGCGCCAACCCCTCACCCCCGACCCCTCTCCCCGAAGCGGGGCGAGGGGAGCTAGGATCTTTATTGGGATCTTGATCCTAGATAACGCCCTCTGAGATCACAAACCGCGCGGGGTCTGTCCCCGATTTTTTGCAAAACCTACCACTGCTTGGCTCCCCTTCTCCCGCTGGCGGGAGCAAGGGGCGGGGGGGATGAGGGTGGAGCAGCACTGGTTCGCGCAGGGGTTTGTTCCCTGTTTTTTTCCATTTTACAGGGGGGCTCACGCGTATTTGGTATGATTGTTTTTGGGACAATGCTGCCTTGCGTTGTAGTCTGAATAGCCAACCGCGCGGGGTCTGTCCCCTGTTTTTTCCATGAAAATGCGAATCCAACGCTTGGTACCCTCGATCGATACGCCGAAGCACTCGACAAGCAGATTTTGGTGGTGTTATCGGATGCCAAACCAAAAGCCCGATGATGGAACCATTCCTCTAAACACCACGCACGGATCGCAGATCCATGCTACGGGAAACGTGGCGTAAAACGGGTCTCTGAGCCCGTTTTACGCAGAGACCAAGAACGCTTGAGCAACGGTCAAACAACTCCTTGCCCCAAGCCGCACTGATTAACCCGGAGGGACCCAAGCCATTAGCCGTCGGTAAGCGTCAGTGCCACCTCCGGTGAATCTCGATTCGGCGATCGAATCGACCGTCGACGACTCAAACAATGCAAGCATTCCGCCGCGCGGGGTTCGTCCCGGTTTCTTGCCCCCGGGTGCGCGTTCAAGATGTGATATATCGTCTTTTTTGGCCAATTCAGGATTGCCGAAGCCGCTTTTTAGTTATACTTTAGTTATAATAAGCCGATGGGAGAATTGCAACACACAGACCTTCCGCGTCGGCAAGATGTGCGGATCTGCTTGTCGGCAGGCACTGAAACTACAGTGCTGGAATGTCGGAGAGAGCCAAGTTTTCGATCTCGATGTTCACCGAATCGGTGAAACATCGTTTTGGGGGGTTGTGGTTGAGGAGGGATATGGGGTTGCCACTGGATACCGTGTAATTTTCGGCAAAGCCGAACCTTACGATACCTTGTGGATCCTTTCCATAATGACCTTCGACGAACCGATGACAGCGGTACTAATCGAGATTTTCCAGATGCGATTGAATGTCGTCCTGGAGAGAATGCACGTAAGCAGGGACAATCCCTTTGGATTACCATGAGCACTACATCAACTACTGACACACTTCGCGAGAACTCGAATACCGCGATCCTGAGGCTTATTCTTTCTTTGCGTGGTTCACAACAACAGGCATTCATTTCGGCGTTGCAGGAATGTGGCGAACAATTACGGGCAGATGCCGAGAGGTTAATGGCCATCGTCGACGATCCCAATTCACTCCCAGGTGAGCGCCGACGAGCTTGGAATACTCTGCTTGACCAGTTTCACTTACTGCCGGATGACGAAGGTCGCTATGGGATGGATCTAGCACGGTCAGAGGCAGGAGCCGCCGAGCGTTTTCCAATGCTTGCAAGAGAAGTGCAACAGATGGATTCCCAGGAAGCGCTGTTTGCGGATCGACTTCGTCGGATCATGAAAGACAAGAACATCACTCAACAGCAAATGGCTGAGCGTATCGAATGCTCCCAGCCTGCGATTTCTCAGATGCTCAATCGAAAGTCTCGTCCGCAAAGGAAAACGCTGGACAAGATCGCGGTAGCACTGAGTGTCGACGTGCTTGAGCTTTGGCCTGACTTGGAGATTGTTCATTACATGGACGAGATTGCAGCAACAGAATCAGACGGCTATGTGATGAGCGAATCTGAAGCGAGTGGACTTCGCGAAGCTAGTCAGCCACGTTTGAATATCCGAGGCAAGCCTCTGAGATCACGAAAGGATCTCAAGGGGGACCATGGATGAGTATGAGCTTTTCGCCGACGAATGGAATGAAGCCGACCAGGGAGACATGATCGGCTTTTCTTGTGGTGATAGCATTTCGGGCCGTTTATGTACGGAATGGATTTCCGGATCTGGTGTCTTGGATTCTTTGAAACGAAAAACGAAAGTTTGGATTTACCGGAATCAAACGGAAGATGTCGTTGGCTACAGCTCAGTGGGATTCGTGAAATGGCACTGGCCATTACCTGACGGAGCCTATACGACAGTGTTGTATATCCCAATGATTGGAATTGACCAGAGGTACCATGGGCAGCCATTGGAGAAAGAATGGCGGTACTCGCATCAGATCATGAATCACTTGATCTCGAGTTGCCATCTAATGAATGGTGAACGCAAACAACCTGTTGAGTGGCTGACCTTAAAGGTATTGCCGGACAATGCCGGCGCAATTCGGTTATACGAACAATTCGGCTTTGAACTCATTGAGAACATCGAACAAAAACGTGGGCTTCGAGTGATGAAGCATCGTTTGGTCGAATAGCGAATCTCTGTGGTCGATCCGGCATTTCCTTGGGAAATGGAACACTTGCGGGTGGAAGGCCTTTACAGCAATGCGTAAGCGTACACGGGGTCGATAGGGAATTATTGGAGCCCAGGCTTGCCGGGGTTGATGGGGTTTGTTATTGCGATCATCAGCTTTGAAGGTTTGCGGCCCAGCGGACCAGAATATCGTTAGCAACGACGCGGGGGCTGTCCGCAAGTTTCTTATCAGACACCCCCAGTTGGCCGAATGCATAATCCTTCAAACTGGGGCTTCTCAGCCTACGAGAAGCCCCCTTCGGTTCGTTCAAAAACACTCCCTGCAGAGCCGTGGCAAGTCATCCGTCTTTGGGTAGCTAGGCTCGCTTTGAACGCCATCGCTTGAATGCAGCACCACCCAAAAACAGCGATGCGATCATCGCGCTCGCTGGTTCTGGAACCGGAGCACTTGGCGTTTGAATTGCTACACCAGCGGTAGATTCGTATGCAGCGCTGATCATACGAAAGGTGCTCGTAGATGCCGTCCAAGTGACCTCGATGTAACCATATTGTCCGGCGTCGGTCCTGAACCCGATATACGAACTCGGGCCATAGTCCCCAACGGCACCACGTATGGGATTACTGAATACGGCCGCGGAATAAGATTGTCCATAGACAACCGATCCGTCAATGGTCGCCCCGGCTCCAAACTTCAAAGGAGTATCCGAACCTGAATCACCTGTGCTTGCAACCCCGTAAGTACCACTTGCACCTGCCACGGATAACCCTGTGTACAAGCCGCTTGAGTTGTATTGATTGAATATCATCAGGCGTGTTGGACTTGCCACAAACGGACTGATCTGCCGGAACCCACCTACCGAGGCGCCCGCGTTATCGCCCGTGTAACCGGTCAAATCGATGCTGACGACCGCAGCTTTCGCTGTCGCTCCTTGGAAACTTGCACCAAGGAGTGCAAGGAGTGCGACCCATCGAAAGCTCTTGAACGAGAAAAATGAACTAGCCATTACAAAACCCCTAAAAAGAAACACAAAAGGTCCGATCCCTCGGATGAAATGATTGAACAATCCTTGCTTAACTAAGAACACGGAATGGGGTGGAACCGGTTCCCGATTTAGAAACTTTATGCCAGTCGCTCTTTTTTTCACTGCCGGCCGACAGCACCCAGGTCAACCAGCGGGTATTGAGCGGAATGGTCAGGTTGCGATGACCACGTTTATGGAGGCGGCGTCTTGGACTCGCAACCTTGCTCTGTTTGGGGGGCCGTGGGCGAGCTACACAAGCCCTGCGTTTACAAGGAGTTAAACACCGCGCACGGATCGCAGATCCATGCTACGGGTGATGTGCCGTAAAACGGGTCTCTGAGCCCGTTTTACGCGGAGACCAAAGAACGCGTAAGCAACGATCAACCTACTCCTTACCCCAAGCCACACTGGTT
>Ga0315904_10005268_pt1 | contig 18016 bp, 47 predicted proteins | sample LakEriMetagenome_6_FD_203529 | JGI IMG/M metagenome (GOLD analysis project Ga0315904, IMG submission 203529) | Freshwater fungal communities from buoy surface, Lake Erie, Ohio, United States - Buoy 12 MA120 | ecosystem: Environmental > Aquatic > Freshwater > Lake | place: USA: Lake Erie, Ohio...
TGCAACACAACAACAATTAGATAATTTGTCTGCAGCGCAGGCAGCAAAAACGGCTGCACAACAAGATTATAATACTAAATTAGCAATACGTAACACTAAAGTATCTGAATATAATTCTGCTAATTCAACTTTAACAACTCATAATCAAACTTTAACAACTAAAACAACTGCTCACAATGCTGCAATTATAAACACAGCAAATAAATTACAGGATAAAGAAGATGCAATAGATGCATATGATCAATCAATTATAGATTTAAATAATGCTATTGATAATGCCTGGAACTATTATGATGAGCAAATGGCTAGAGAAATTGCTACTGCATTAGCACAAGCCGCTGCTGCCGCTGCTGCTAATCAACCAACTACAGAACCAACGACAGAACCTTCCCCAGAGCCAACAGAAGAAGTCACTCCAGAGCCAAGCCCTGAGCCTTCTCCTGAGCCATCGCCTGAGCAAACTGAATCAGTCGATCCCACTCCAGAGCCAAGCCCTGAAACCACAGATGAGGCGACGCCAGAGCCAACTCCTGAACCTGAGCCATCTCCAGAGCCTTCACCAGAGCCTTCACCTCAGCCAACGGATATAGATCCAGAGCCAACTCCTGAACCAGAGCCAACTCCGATTGAACCTTCTGAAGAATCACAAAACAATGTTATCATAAAAAATGAAGAGTTACTAGAGTTAATTCCAGAAAAAGGAACGGGAACTTCAGAAGATCTCACTTCAGTTATAGCTAATTTAACAAGCAAGGATAATAAATTAGTTACATTGAGTCCAGAGCAAGTTGCTGCTGTTAGCCAGACATTAGTTGCATTAACAAATGAGGCAAAGATTGAGGTCGCACAAGACCTTGGCATTAAAGCAACTGAAGTTGCTGTAATTGCAGAAGCAATGAAGTCTAATCCAGAATTAGCCACAGCATTTGTTGAATTTAAGGATAGGGAAGCAGCAGCAGAAGACGCCACCATGCCTTACACATTAGCTGACGCTACCACAGAAGTACAGACAGAGGCATTTTTGGCGGACCCAATAGGAGCAGTTTTAGATATAGATTTAAGTAAAGTTTTAAACCCTTCTGAATGGGGTAAAGACATGACAGACGATCAAAGAGAAAAGGCGCAAGAAGTAATTGTGCCAGTAATTATTGCAAGTAATATCGTGGCCGCAGCCATGACTAGGAGGATATAATGAAAATAATAAAGGCTATATTTAATTATGCCTGGGAAGTTATTAAGGAGAGCATAGCCCAAATATTTACCCTTCTAGGGTTTTTTATTGCTTGGCTCACCCTTACAGGAACCGCCCAGCAGGTAGTTGGCATAGCAACATTAATTGCCACCGTTATTTGGCTAGCCACAATACCCCTAAGAAAAGAAGAATAAAAATGCTATAATTGAGGCATGAGAAAATTAGGTGCCTCATTAGCTAGCATAATGCTAGCCTTCACAGTTACATCGTGTAACTTTGATGGTTCATTCCGATATGAATGCCAAGATCCAGCAAACTGGGAAAAGGCAGAATGTAACCCTCCAATTTGTGAGACTACTGGAACCTGTTCTAGAGATTTAGTTGGACAGGAAGTATGGGATGAGTACCAGAAATCAAAGGTAAAGAATGGCTAAAGAAAGATTAACCCCACAAGATCTTGATGCAAGACTAAAATTTATTCTTGGCATCACACTTGGAACAATTTTATTGTGTACATCTTTAGGAATTTTGTACGCTCTTATATTTGTAACACAGCCAATTGGAGCACAGTCAGAAAACGATAAAATGTTTTTCAATGTTCTTGGTAGCGTTGCAACATTTATCACAGGAACTCTTGCAGGCTTATTAATTGGTCAGTCTGGCGCTAAGGATGTTATGGCAGCACAGATGGCAAATAAAGAAATAGATGCAAAGAATACTCAGGCAGATAAGAAACTTGAATCAGAATTAGAAATTAATGAGTTAAAGGCTGAAGTAGAAGCAGATGCTGTTAGAGCAAGACTAGATGCAAAGCCGAATGATCAAATGCCAGCAGAGCAACCAGTAGATACTGATTGGGATAAGGAATAATTATGCCATGGAATATTAAACAGGGTGCGTCAGGATGCAAAGGCTATGCTGTTGTAAAAGAAGGTACAAACGAATTAGTTGGATGCCATAATAGCGAAACTAAAGCTAAAGCACAACTCAGAGCACTATATGCTAGCGAAGTTGAAAAGGCTAATCCTTGCTGGGATGGATACGAAATGGTTGGTTGGAAAAATAAAAATGGGAAAAAGGTTCCCAATTGCGTCCCTAAAGTTAAAAAGGGAATTTTTGGAAGAGGTAAAAATTAATTATGTCAAATGATTTTGCAGTACCAGCAGAAACAGAAAAGGCTCCAAAAGGTAGCGCAGCCAGATTAATACAGGTTGCTAAGTCACAAGTTGGATACATTGAAGGTCCAAAAGATAATGAGACAAAGTACGGAGCATTTACTAAGGCTAATTTTCAGCCATGGTGTGGATCATTCGTAATGTGGTGCGCTGATCAAGCTGGAGTAAAGGTTCCAAACACTGTTTACACTCCAGGTGGTGCAGCAGCATTCAAAAAGTCTGGTAGATGGATAGATGTAGATTTAGCTGATCCAGAGCCAGGGGATATAGCCTATTTTGATTTTCCTGGAGATGGCGTAGACAGGATATCTCATGTCGGAATTGTTGTTGAAGACAATGAAGACGGAACGGTATGGTGCATTGAGGGTAATACTTCAAGTAGCAAAAAGGGTAGTCAAAGAAATGGCGGGGAAGCCTGTAGACAACTTCGTGCATTTAAGAAAAATAAAAAGGGTGTGCAAGTCTCTATAGTTGGATTTGGAAGACCTAAATTTAAAGCATAATGAATAAGTATAGTATTAAATTAGAAGTAATGGCAAGCATAGAAGCTTTCAATGAAAATGATGCTAGGGATTATATTGCTGATATATTTGGTACTGATGACGAAATAAAGTCAATAAAGATTGTAAGTATTAAAGAAAATAGTTGACAAGCGCTATTTGATTCCTGTATAATATTATTCAGGTCTAAAACATACAAATTGGACAAATGTTACACTTATATGAAAATGGAGTAGAGATACTCAGAAAAAGGCTTGATAATAAAAAGCTTGAATCATATTGGAATAATTATAATTTTATAGTATGGAAAAAAGATCAAGGCGGATTCTCTAATACCAAAGGTGTATATAGAAACAATAGCTGGGGAATCGCAGATGAATTTTCAGTTAGTTCAAAAGGAACTTGGATACTACCGCTAAAATATGTCAGATATTTTAAATGAATTAAATTCTGATAAAGACAGTATTAAATGGTGGCATCTAGCAGCATGCCAGGGTATGGATACTAATTTATTTTTTGATAAATATGAATTAGATATTTCTATGGCTAAAGCAATAGATCAGTGTTGTTTGTCTTGCCCAGTAATACAAATGTGTTACGAGTCTGGGGAAATAAATAATGAATACGGTGTTTGGGGAGGTGTTTATTTGTCTTCTGGATCTATAGATAAGATGAAAAATATACACAAAACTAAAGACATATGGAAACAGATTCGGCAGAAACACAATGTCTAATTTGAGTGATAAAAATTATTTTAAACATGGAATAAATTTATGGACTGGTGAACCTAACAAGCCAGTATTTTACAACGAAGAAATGAAAAAGAAACTTAGGGAAATAAAGAGGCCTATGCTTCTTTTAATGGATGTAGTTAAGTATCCAGAATTTCTCGCCTTAAGATTATATGAGGATAACTTTATACAATTTACTGGAAGTAAAAAAGAAGAAGTTATAGATTATGTTATGAAGGTAAAAAAGATGATCGAATCATACGGTGTAAGATGCGAACTTGAGGGGGTTCCTAGTGGAAAACAAATCACTTAATGTATACATACAGTCAGAGCAAGCGTACGGCATTGTTGAAAAAATGGGAGCTTTTGCCTCAATGGTAAAATATGAAATAGATGGCGTCCAATACGAAGAGTTATTGGAAAATGATGATTTACTTTTCCTAGGAGAATAATGGAAAAAATACTTTGCTACTCATGCAATAAAACTAAAAATAAATTAAATGTAAGAAGATCAGTTCTTCTTCCAATAAATTTGTTTTTGTGTCAAACATGCATAGACCAAAAACTTGAGCCAAGGTGGGTTATCTTAATTGCTGGAAGGCAAAATGGACATGATTCAGTTAAAGAATTTGTACAGAAAAAAAGATACCTTGGATTAGATATAACTGCTGCAGAACTGTTAGTTTAAATATATATTACTGTATAATTAATCTATAATGCAGATAGATTATATTACAGTTGCTCTAACCTTATTAGCTGCAACTCTCAGCGGATTTGCCACAGCACTAATTGCTGGTATTAGGGATGCAAAAAAGGAAAAAGTTAGGCGGGAAGAAAGAGATAAAGATCAATTAAAAATGGAGGTCAAGGACCTCAAAATAGATCTTTATAAATTAGAAAAAGAATTAACTGAATGGAAAGATAAATATTATCAGGCTATTCAGGAATTAATTACCCTTAAGGCTGAATTAGAAAATGCATTAAGTGCCCTGAGCCATATAGAAATGCATGAGGACATAGACTCGGAATATTTAAAATAGTACAATAGGGTTATGACCTGTATCGTAGCCCTATCTGTGGGCAATAAAGTTATCCTTGGCGGTGATTCCGCAGCCTCTGACGAAAAGTCTGGTTTAATTTTACAGGTTACAGATCCAAAAGTTTTTAAGGTTGGTCAGTACGGTATTGGATTTGTAGACAGTTTTAGAATGGGACAAATTTTACAGTATAACTGGACTCCACCAATCTATAAGCCAACAGCAGGTTTTAAAAACTTAGACAAGTTTATGCGTACTAAATTTGTTGAATCAATCAAGGAAGCTTACCAAGAGCACGGCTATGGAAGATTTGGAAACAGCGCTCCAGAAGACGGAGATGAAGGCGGCATAATTATCATAGCAGTTCAAAACACTGGAAGAATTTTTATAATGGATGTAGACTATCATGTTTCTGAAGTTGATGTAGATTATTTGGCAGAAGGTAGTGGTCAACAAATAGCATTGGGCTCACTATACTCTACAACAAATATAAAGACTCCACGCAAACGTGTAAGAATGGCCTTAGAAGCAGCGTCTAAGTTTATAATGAGCGTAAGAGGCCCCTTTACAATTATAGAGGTCTGAGGTATAATTAATTGATGGAAGAGCCAAAAGATATTAATGACTTAAGGCCAGACTATAGTAAGTCTATGGACATAAGAGGCGTACCAACACACGTTTGTCCATGTGGCTCTAACATATGGAATTTAAAAGTAATCTTTTATAATTTTGAAATAGCAAGTTATTTCATAGATATGGAGTGTGCCGACTGTGGAACACTCGCAACGGCGCCAACGCCTATAGATAGAGATGGATCAGAATGAGAAATTCTAGACGTATAGACCAACTTGAGTTGGAATTGTATAAATTGAGAATTGAATTAGATTTAATTCATGAGATTCTTCATGGATTTTTGCAGTCTCAGGAGCAAAAGGCTCAAAATATGGATTCTGGGAAATGGTATCCACGTAGACTTCCTCCACAACAGTAACTATTGACAGTCCGATACTAATTTAGTAGAATTATCTACATGAAAAAACTAATAACGGCTTTAGTAGCCATTACACTAATCACAACATCAATGCCTGCACAGGCAAAGCTAAAGAACACAACAAGTGTTCCTACATTGGCAGTATTAGATACTGCTCTAGACACTTCAATTCCTGCAATTAAGTCACGATTAATTTATGAAGTATGTATTCTAGATTGGCCATCATGTCCAAATGGAACAAAGTTTATGGAAGGCTCAGGAGCTTCAGTTCTTCCACAAAATATTGTTTCCAATTCTAACTTTAACCATGGCACACAAATGGTCTCTGCTGCTATTGCAAACAACCCCAACATGAATATTTTATTTGTTCGCATTGTTGGACATACTTCTCGTGGAATGCGTCAAACAACAGGAGTTTTAACTGTTACGAATGCATTGGAGTGGGTATTTGCAAATAAAGATAAATATAACATTGCTGCAGTTGCAGTTTCTCAAGGAAATCACAGTGTTAACAAAAAGACAACTACAAATTATTGTCCATTTACCGCAACAGACATGATGGTAGATAGACTATATTCTGTAAACGTGCCAGTGTTTTTCCCATCAGGAAATGATCGTGATAGGTCAAGAATCAATTGGCCAGCATGTATACCTAATGCGGTTGCTGTTGGTGGAGTTGAGGTTGCTGGATTGGATAAGCCACAGCCATCTCTAGTCAGTAACTATGATGGCAACTTAATAGATATTTGGGCAGAAATAACATCACCAGTTTTGTTCCCAGGTGGAAGAACTGGAAATGCTTATGGAACCTCAGTTGCAAATCAAATTGCTGCTGCTAAATATATAGCAGTCAAAAGCTCTAAGCCCACACTTACTTTGCCTCAACTGCTATCATTAATTAAGTCAAAGTCAACTCCTGTTCCAAATACATTAAATCAAAACATATTTATGTTTAATTTAGGAGCAGCAGTAAATGGATAAAAATGTAACTATCATTCAAGGAATAATTGAAGATGTTGCTACCGAGTTGTACCAGCAATGGTATAACTCGGTTCCTTCTTCTGAAGTAACAGATGAGTCTTCAAAGGCAATGATGAAGAACGCATTTGACACATCGTTTTTTGTAATCCAAAGGTTTATGGACAAGTTTAATAAAGAGGCGGAAACACTAAAGGGTGTTGACGATCAGGGTAATATTTAGTAGGATATACCTATGCAAACATTTTTACCACATCAAGATTTCTCTAAAACTGCTAGCAGATTAGATAGAAAGCGTCTTATTAAGCAAAGTGTAGAAAATCTACAGGTCTTAAAGTCTTTAGCTGGACTTTACAGTTCAGGTGCTTGGAAAAATCACCCAGCAGTAAAAATGTGGGATGGTCATGAAGACTGGCTATTTTTATATAACGAGTCTATTGTTAAAGAGATACTAATGAGAGGCTATAAGAATACAACACATGCCACATTTGATCAAATTTATCAAGACCATTTTATGCTTATGGAGTCCGACAGGCCATGGTGGCTAGGAGATGAGCGTGTTCATTATTCTCATCGTGGCAGACTTTATGAAAAAGACCCAGACGAGTACTATTTTTATTCAGAATTTGCTGACTATAAAGATATGGGATATACTTGCTGCGAGTCGTGCAATTACTATTGGCCAACCCATTCAGAGGCTTTATGATAGTAACAGACGATAATTTTGAAACTGTTGTAAACAGTCATAAATTAATCATGATAGACTTTTGGGCGGAATGGTGTAGGCCATGCAAAATGTTTTCCCCAATCATAGAAGAAGTTTCTAAAGAGACTGGCATATGGTTAGGAAAAATGAATGTCGACAATGAGCTAACAAAGCAAGTCGAATATCAAGTAACAAGTATCCCTACTACTATATTGTTTAAAGACGGAAAGCCAGTAAAAAGAATTATTGGTGCCAAGCCTAAACATGTTATGTTGGAGGAGATTAAAGAATGGATCTAGCTTTTGACGATTGGATTAAATTTGGCTATGACAAAGGTTGGATATCAGATGTTTTTTGTAACACCCACGACGGTCCTCCAATGGACGACGAAGAATTAAAGGAGTGGGATGAAGGTGGAGATCCATGTTCTTTTCAGGTAAGAGTATGGGAACTAGAATAGAATTCTGATTCACAATATAGAATCAGAGTATATAAGGAGAAATAAAAAGAATGAAATCATTCAAGAAAATCGCTCTAGCCATGGTTGCAGCCATGACTATGGGTACACTTATTGCAACACCTGCAAGTGCTGCGCCAATGACAGTTGCTCTTGCGACTGGTGCAACTTTCGGTACAGCTAATACAACTGCTTCCGATATTGCTACACCAGCACAATTAACAGTTCCTTCAGATAATGAAGTTAATGCTGTTGATGTATTGCGTATTATCGCAACTGTAGATACAGGAACATCTGTAACTGCAACTGCTACTAATGCTACAATTGTTTCGGCGCTACACTCATCTGCTGCACCAGTAACTGCATCGTCAGGATCATCATCTCTGACAATTGCCACTGGAACAGGAACAACTGCAACGTTTTATGTATATACTAAAACGACAGCAATTGGTACCGTGGTTTTAACAAATCAGGGAACTACACTTACATATTATGTTCAGGGAACAGTTGGTAAGATTAATACTCTAGCCGTCTCTGCACCTGCAAGTGGCGCTGCTGGAACTGTCCAGACAATTACAGTAACTGCTACAGATGTTTTCGGAAACAAGGTGTCAGGAAAATCTATTACTGGCCGTGTATTTGGCTCAGGAGGAACTCTTGAAACCTCAACCGCAACCACTGGTGCAACCCTAGCAACTTTTGGAGTTGCAACATTTAAGCTAACTCTTCCAACAGCTTCAACTCGTTCTCTAGTAGAATTCTCGTTGACAACTGCTACAGATGGAGAGTCTGCAGATGTTGTTGGATTGCCAGTACGTACACTTGCTCCTTATGCAGAGGTCACAGTTCGTGATCTAACTGCAGAATTAGCAAAGGTACAGGCAGATCTTGCTGCTGAAAAGGCAGCACGTGCTGCTGACGCAACCGCTGCTGCAACCGCTGCTGCAACCGCAAAGGCTGCTGCTGACGCTGCTGCTGCTAAAGCTGCTGCTGATCTAGTTACTGCTAACGCAGAAGTTGCTAAGCTTAAGGCTGAAGCAGTAATTGCGAAGGCTGCTGCTGACAAAGCTCTTGCTGATGCAATTGCTAAGGCAACATCAGACGCTGCTGCTGCTAAGGCTGCTTCAGATAAGTCAATTGCAGACCTAAAGGCTGCTTTTAATAAATTAGCACGTTCTTGGAATGCAAAAAATCCAAAAGCAAAGGTTGCTTTAGTTAAGTAATCTATTATTAAACGGGGCGGTAGAAATATCGCCCCGTTTAAGTTAAGGAATTAAAATGATAAATTATGATTATCAAGAAATAAAAAATAAAATAGATTATGCTAAAAAAAATAACATTGGGGTATTTTTTAAAAATTTTTTAAAAGAAGAATTTGTACCTAATTGGCAAAATGTTTTAGATTGTGTTTATGGTGAATATCAAGAGCCAACAGACCAAGAAATAGTGAAAATTATTGAAGAGCAAAATGAAATACGTAGTAAAAGTTTAGGAGAAGGCAAGTTTGTAGAAAGATTAGAGGGAAGAGTTATAATTGGTCAACATCTATTTATAACACCACTTCAGTTATCTCAATCAAGCATAAAAAAATATTTTAAAAACATAGAAGATTTAGTCAAAATATTTGAAGAAAAATGTAATATTAAAACAAGCTTAGTAGGTCCAAAAATTTGTATAGGGCCATACCAAAACGGCAGCCACATAGACGAATGGGACGGACTTTCTTTACATTGCGAAGGAACTGCTACCTGGACCCTATCTGATAAAAGACTTGGAAGCAATGATATTTCATATAAAGAGACATTTTTTGTGGAAAAGGGAGATTTAATATTTTTCCCACAAGGAATGTGGCATGAGGTCTCAGTTACTGGAGCAAGGGCTTCTTTGCAATTTAATTGCCCACCATCTTATTGATTGTTTGTTTATAATATGATACAATTAAATAATATGGAATGGGATCATTTTCACATAATAAAACAAAAAGTTTTACGTGAATTAATAAATGAATTGCAAGGAATAGAATTCCCTTACGAGTGGAAGCCTAAAGATGTTTTAGGTTTTGTTATAAGAAAGTTAGAGGATAAAGAAAAAGCATGTTAAGAAAAATAAAAAAATGGTTTGGTTTTCCAACAGTTGAGGATTATCAAAAAATTCTATTAGAAAAATTAGAGGAGATAGAAATGACAGAAAAGAAGGCACCAGCCAAGAAGGCACCAGCCAAGAAGGCACCAGCCAAGAAGGCACCAGCCAAGAAGGCACCAGCCAAGAAGGCACCAGCCAAGAAAACTGGCGGAAGCGGAAAGCCTCAGCAGGCCCTATAATGGAATCAAATAAAAAAAGTTTATTGAAAACCCTTAGTTGGGAAACATTTCACCTTATAGGTGTTGCTGGAATAATTTCAGTTGTAACATATGCAATAACTGGCGAAGTTGAATATGAATATGCTACTTTTGGAGCCTTGGGCTATATAGCCTGGGAAGCTTTGGGCTACTATATCCACGAAAGAGTATGGGCCAAATTCGGCAATAAAGTAAATTAATGGATATACTAGACAAGTGTGAAATGGATGGCTGTAATGAGCCAGCCGAAAGAATTACCTCTACAGAGACTAAAATAATTCAGGTATGTAGGGACTGTTATAGTAAAAAATACAAAAAATGATATAATTGACTGATAAGCGGACTTCTAGACCCGCTTAAATAAAACCTATAGGAGTAATAAAATGTCAGAAGGACAAAATTTAGACGGCTTTAATAATACTAAGCCAGCAGGAACAACACCATGGCCTGCAGCATCACAATCACCAGCTTCTGGTGGATCTTTTGGGGCAGGACTTTCTTGGCCATCAGCAGAAGATAAGTCTTCACAAGACGGTGCTGGCGTAGGCAACGGCGGTAAGTAAAATGGAAGAGCAGACAGTAGCAGCACCCGCTGCACCTGTAGCACCCGCTGCACCTGTAGCACCCGCTGCACCAGTTAAAAAGGCGACATGCACGAGAGATACACGTGGAGCAAATCCATGTGCAGTTAAAGATTGCGAGAACTGTAAATAATGTGTGTTGAATGTGGATGCCAAATGGTTGGCAGCGAAACTGGAATTAAAGATGTTAATGTCCAGGACGTATCAGATCAAGGTAATCAATAATGTGTAAAGAATGTGGATGTGAAAGCACAGAAGAGACTCAAAGAGAGTCTGCTACTGATCGCAATGTTGTAACATCAAATTCCGTAAAAGGAAATTCAAATTAAATGAGCAAAAAATTTAGAATAGTTGAAACATTAAACAAAGCTGCAATAAAAGAAGGTTCTTTTGTTGTTACGTCAGATGATGAAGATATCATTGCTGGTCGTGTAGAACATGTAATGACTGAAGGTATGCTCGGAGTTAAAGAGTCAGAGTATGCCGTTGAAGCTTCTGCAGAAGATCCAGCTATTTTAATTAGAAAATTTGAGCAGGAAGAAGAGAGCGGTTTGTGGGAAGAAACACCTTGGCTTATTGGTAAACCAATGAAAATGTGTACACAAATCGAATCTCTTCCTCTTGAAGAAGATTCAATGTCAAAAGGATATTGGACTGGTAGTTTTGATCCAAAAAAGGTTATATAGTGTCAGAAAATACAGTTACCTCTAATGATGCTACTAAAAAAAATCCTTCGCAGGGTAAATTTAAGTCTGGCATAAATAATAAAAAAAGCACCTTAAGAATAGATACAAATAAACATGGAATAAGAAGAGAGACAAGTCTTCTGCCAAAACAAAATAAAAAAACTGGAAGAAAGAAAGTATAATGTCTTCTGGACAACGAAGAGGCAGTTTTCCATTTAATGCAACTCAAATTAAAGATGGTAAGATAGTTAGGCTTAGAAAAGATGGAACGGTAAAAGCTATTCTTGATGACTATAAGCCTAATCATCCAAAGAAAGATGTGTCAAACAAAAAATAGTTCATCTGATCTAGAAATAGACATAATCAGTTCTATCGATCACCAGATAGATAAAATAGAAGACTTGGGGCTATAATATTAGGGAGCTAATTACTGGGGAGCAGGCGGAAGAGTATCCAAATGCTACAGACCTCACTATACATAGCAAATGTCCTTCTAAATGGCTATTAATAGATTTAGAGACTGGTCAAATGTATAGGGGCATGAGGGAGCCAGGACAATACGGTAAATGGCGACGACTTAAAAAAAGGTTTAAAGTTTATGCATCAAATGATTAAAAAAATAGTTTGTAGGGCAAAAGGACATAATTTTCATAGAGCTGGATCGTGTCCCTTTACAGGAAAGACTTATGATGTATGCGTTCGCTGCCAGCAACTTGAAATGGTATAATTAATCATTATGTATAGAATAAAAAATGATGCAGAAATGGCACAGTCCCAAGAAGGATGCTGTGTGATAGCTCGCTGCAAACAAACAGCTACCCATCTATACGACAATATATACAATCAAGTGCCTCTTTGTGATGCACATTTTGATAAATTAAAAGCTATGCAGTATGGAGACTCTTAATATGGAAAATACAATTGAAAAACAGGTAAGCCAACTAAATGGAGTTCATCTTGGAGGCGGAGGTACTGGAATTTGGCAGTACGACAATTTTATATCTAAAGAAGAGTGTGAAGAGTTAATTAAATTCTTTAATGCAAATGAAGAGGAATGGCGCTTTATTTGTTTTTATGGGTCATATGGAATGCATGTTGTCTCTCCATTTAATAAAGAGCATGGCACTTCTATAACTGAAGAATATATGGCTAACCTGAGAGAAAGAATGATTCAGTATTGCTCCGATGCTGCTGGAAGACCAATGAAAATTAATAGTATGCATGCTCAAAAATGGGAAGTTGGAGCATATGCAAATGATCATTCTGATAATACAGACCTAGATGGAAATGATATGGGATGGGCAGATAACAAGCAATACTCTGGAATTTATTTGAACAGTCAGCCAGACTATGAAGGTGGAGTTTTAAAATTTAGAGATCACGATTTAGATGTTGTGCCACCCACAGGATCTTTTGTTTCATTCCCTGGCGGAGTTGAAAATATTCATAGCGTATCTGAAATTACTAAAGGAACAAGGTACACCATAGTTATTTTTTGGGATTATGCAGATGCATGGTATTCAGAGGCACAGCTTCAAGAATGGGAAAGATTAATTTTTAAAGAAAGAATTCATCAGTATCAATTGAAACAGCAATGGAAGGATGGAGTGGCACACCCGCTTTTAGATGATCCATATGTAGGGCTGGATGACCCAGAAAAACTTCCAGAGGGATTGATGGAAAGCTTAACTTCTGCAGACATAAAATGTAATGCAAGAAGAAATCAAGAAAATGCAATAAAAAATGGAACAGTTCCGCCAGGAGTTGTTGTAGATCAAATTATAAAAGAGGAGTAGCCATGTCAGAAAACAATTCTATTGAAAATGAGGTAGAGGGTAATTTAATCCCAGCAGGTGAAGTAACACTGTGGAATGACATTAATCCAGAACAAGAAGTAAAGGCATATGAGCCTGCAAGAACAGCAGAAGAACTTATAGAGTATGCAAGCTTATTTGTTTTTGTGCCAGTAGATAGCTCAAAGGGACTAGATGAAAACCGTGAAGAATACGATTATTCATTTGTAACAGAAAACGGAAGAGTTGCCTGGGAAAAAAACGAAGATGGTGACTTTTTAGTAGAATTTTTATTTGCTAGTGAAGGATTGGAAAAGTCTGAAAAAAGAATATTGCCTGTAGATAAACTAAAAGAATGGTTTTATAATCCAACAACCAAATTCTACCAAGAAAATATAGTACATGTCCCAATTCAATAAAATATATATAGATCCAAATATATATTATGTTGAAAACTTTTTATCTCAAGAAGAGGTGGAGAGGGTTCTTTCTTCTACTATTGAATGGCGTTTAATCAATGATGATGGAAATGGTGCCGACGAATTTAATGAAAAAGATTTAGAGGTTTTAAAAGAGGGTGGCGGAGTATCTAGAAGACTTACTGGATCTTTAGATTCTGAAGAAGATTTTTGGTGGGATATCGTTGTAAGAAGGCTCAGAGATTTACTTGACAATGATAATGAAAAATATAATGCGGTTCCATATATAACAAAATATTTGCCAGAAGGCGATTGGGGCCTATATTATCATTATGAAAATCACCCAGACTGTGGTCCAATTGGACAATATACAACTTTAGGGTTTACGCTAGCTTTAAATGATGGATGGACTGGCGGAGAAGTTGAATTTAAAAACAAACCAATTAAGTTTAAAGTAAAGCCAGGAGATATATTAGTTTTCCCAGCCTCAGAAGAATATACTCATGCAGTACATGCTGTCAGAGGTAAAGAAAGACTTGTCCATAGTGCTTTCGTGTATTCAAATGATTTTTATGAATCAGACATATGTCCAAATAGGTTTTCAAAAGACTACTTAACCTATTGACAGACTTTTTAATAAATTATATAATTTATTAATGATCTCTTACGATATACCAGACCCTTTTGAAACTTTTATTTCAAATAAATATAAAAATTATACTGGGGCTGTGTATGATTTTTTTGCTAAAGAGTGGCACATGAAATGTGGTTGTTGCAAAGAAGACCTATATGCACCTAATAAAAAAACTATGACAAAGATACGGCTTTATCATACTAGAAATGAATGTTGTGGCGGATACTAATGGATCAATTAGATAGCATGAAAGAAGCAAGGAACATTTTAGACAACTCCGTAGTTGAGCATAACTCAAAACCACCTCTACGATGGATAGCCAATTGGGCAGGATCAAGAGCGTCTGCAGCGGTAATGAGAGCAGCATGGCTAGATGAAGATGGAATAGATAAAGGAATTAGACAAACAATTAATTCTGCTATTTATAAATTGTTATGGCCGATGTATCGTAGGTATGGAACCTTTTACAAAATTGATTGGGACATGTCTGGCAAATCTTGGAACGATTATGATGATAATGGCATTCCATATTGGGAAAAAACTGGGACGGTAGATCCAGATTATGTTCAATTAGAACACGAACAATATCATTGGGATTATATAGACTATGAAACTGGTGATGCATTTAAGGTGATTAAATTTGTCCAATAAAATAGTTTTTCATTCCAAGAGAAAAGAAAATATTGGAAATGAGCACATGCCAGAAGCAGCTAAAAAAAATATTCCAGAATGGTTTTCTTCTGCAGATAAGTACAAAAAGCATGAAAATGGCTTGTATGCGATAATGTTTGCTACACACAAAGGAAAACATATAGCTGAAAAAGTTCTTTCTTGGAAGTCTTGCCCTGCTATTTTAGACGCAGCAATATCTGGATATGTGTTAAAGACGCCAGTGGATATTGAAATTGCTAAAGTGGATGGGGTCTACAAAATAGTCAATCAAGAAGAGTGTGGATTTTTTTGTAATATAAGAGGTTATGAAACAGGATTTCCTACTCCACCTGGATATGAAGAATTAAATTTTGTGTGGATTTTAAACTGGATGCCTATAGTTCCAAAGGGTTACACCACCTTATGGACTCATCCCTTAAACAGATTTGATCTTCCATTTTTATCTATAAACGGATTCATAGATGCAGAAGTATACAATCAAAGAGGGCGGATGCCATTTTTTATAAAAAAGGATTTTGAGGGAGTAATTCCTTCTGGAACTCCATTTACTCAAATAATCCCAATTAAAAATGAAGATTGGGAGATTGATATAAAAAATTATACAGAAAAAGAAATAGAAGAGAATAGGTCTTTTGAAAAAAAGATTTACAGTCCCTTAGAGGATGATGAAGAGTACATTCCAGGGACTTTTAATAGGACAAATTATAAGAAAAGGTTCTGGGTGAAAAAACAATATGACTGAGTGGAAATGCCCTTGCAACGGCTGTGCGAAGGCGGTAAAGCAAGAAAGAGCCCGTATTGCTAAAGCCATAGAAGAAATAAGTATAGATACTCCTGCACAACCTAATGCATTAGGTATGAAATTAATTATATTAGACATAATTAATCCGAAAAGTGAAGCGAAAAGTGAGGCGAAAAAGTAGAGATGAAAAAATTGATCATATTGGCAGTAGCTGCTCTTGCGGCAGGATTTGCTGCCTATAAAGCATTTAATGATTTAGTAGAAGCATTTGAAGATTTTGAATGGGAAGAGGAATATGACCAGGCAGATAGATTTAGCGACTAGAGCATACCTGAATATGCTCAGGAAGAAAAATAAAGAACTTATATCTAAATGTTATAATTGTGGGGCGGAATCAATAGGGATAAATGCAGATAAGCATAAAGTCCTATACGTATGCCAAGATCACTATAAGAAACCAGATGATGTAATTCTAGATACTAGTCAACCAGGAATATTACATTATATATATCCCAATGGCAAGAAAGTCCCAGATCATATGATGGATCCAAATATCGGCGGGTGGCATAAGAAAGATAATAGTACAATAGACTAATGTCTATACTATGTAAATGCGATAAATCACCCTTGTTTCCAAGATGTAATAAGAATCCTGAATATTGCCCAAAAATAGCTGAAGATAAAGAACAAGACGCTATATGGGCTACACAAATTTCATTTGAAGAGTAGACAATCTCTAGTATCCCCCTCCATTTATTCTCCTCTCTAATAGCCTTATAAGGCTTATATGAGTGGAGTATTGTGGAGTAAAGTGGAGAATCATACTATTAATTTAGATCTAATTACTATCATTTATATAACAAAAAGATATATGAGTAATTGAGCATATCAAATGATGGGACGTAATGTCAATTGCAGCATATAGATCAAATTTTGTCAATAGATATAGGCCAAAATTTCCAGGATATTTAAAATTTCTTCGTAAAATGGCATATTGGCCCATATGATTTTGATCAATTTTGTCATATTTATATAACATTCTGTTATATTTATTGACAATTCTGATCTAAAATGCTACAAATTTCCAGGATTTTGATCAATTATCGTAAAACAAATATTTGGCCCATAAAATAGCACAACAAAAAACACATATAGCTAATTAAAGCTATATGTGCTAATTGGGCTAGAATTAATTTATTTATAATTTATCAAAAGCATTTGCATACATTGCACCAAGAATCATAATTGAGAAGAACATTACAAATACTATTTGAAATAGTGTCCAGGCAAAGCCTGTAATAAAAAGTACAAATAATAGATTAAGTATAAATGGCCATCTCATTAGAATGAATCCAAATCCATTATGTACTTTGGATCTCTTACTCTTTTATCTTCAAATTGGGAGACATCTGTTGCCGCCGCCCCGTATTTTGCTACCAGCATATCATTTAGGGCATCAGCCATCATTAGACCTTCGCTTGTGTAGCCTTTATCCCACTCGCTTCTCATCTTGATAGCATTATATTGGATAATATGTTTAACTAGTTCCATTAGTCTATCTAATGTATATGTTGTATTATGTGTAATTAGATAATCTGCCATTACGGCAGGAGAGAATGTGCCGTCATTGAGAGCATCAGTCAATTTATCTGCTATCTTAGTTTCATTTGATTTTGCCATTGTCCGCCTTTCTTTGTTAGCATTATATCAAAAAGGGTGAGCCCCCGCAACCCTCCCAGTTTTCCCACCAGAGGTCGCAGGGGCCCACATCTGTTTACTTGACGTTCTTACCGTCAGTAAATACTACGCCCTTCTTAGAAGCCTCTGCAATAGCATTCTTTGCAGCAGCTGAGAAGCGACCACGCTTGCCCACAGTAATTCCCTGGGCCTTTAGATATTCACGTGTAGTTGTTGGTTTTGTCATTTGTTTTCATCCTTTCATGATGAGTTATTATGTATATTATATATGAATTTCGGGAATTTGTAAATACCCCCGTAAGACATATTTTGGGCCCGTTTGCCCTTAGCTTATGCCCGAAATGTCCATTTCGTCCGCCAAGCTTTAGATCTATTTAGTTATATTCTTCTACCGAATATGGTTCTATGACGTCATCTGTTTCCACGTCATGCCATATCGAATTCATTTGCAGTGCAAGGTCCCATGCCTGTTCCTTTGAGCTGGCCTCCACATCTATGTAGTACCTGTGTGTCTTGTCGCCATATACTCTGTATTTAGTCATCTAGCCACCCGTCCTCATCCAGGGATACAAGGAAGTTGTTCTCCCTCATCCAATCACGAACACATTCTTCTAGGATTTCGCCGCCGTCATCCATGGTGAATCCAAGAGTATCAACGTCCTCCCAGAACTTATCGAAGATTTGT
>Ga0315904_10005269_pt1 | contig 18016 bp, 15 predicted proteins | sample LakEriMetagenome_6_FD_203529 | JGI IMG/M metagenome (GOLD analysis project Ga0315904, IMG submission 203529) | Freshwater fungal communities from buoy surface, Lake Erie, Ohio, United States - Buoy 12 MA120 | ecosystem: Environmental > Aquatic > Freshwater > Lake | place: USA: Lake Erie, Ohio...
CCCCGTGCTCACGCCCGAGGAGCTGCAGCGCGAGTACGTGTTCGGGCTGCGCTGGTGGCACCTCCACGAGATCGCCGAGGCCGCTGCGGCCGCCGGCGACACCCGCCTGTTCGCACCGCAAGCACTGGCCACGCACCTCGCCGAGGTGCTCGCCGGTCGGGTGCCGAATCAGCCCGTCGACGTCGGCATCTGACGCGTACAGTCGCCGCTCGTGCCCGACCTCTCCACCGTCTCGACGTTCGCGTTCGCGTCGTTCGTGCTGCTGATCATCCCCGGCCCGGCGGTGATCTACATCTTGAACCGCAGCGTGAGCGACGGCCGCGAGGTCGGCCTCGCCGCGGTGGCCGGGCTCGAGTTGGGCAACTTCGTGCACGCCGTCGCGGCATCGGCAGGTCTGTCGGCGGTGCTGGCCACCTCGGCGACCGCGTTCACCACGGTGAAGTGGCTCGGTGCCGGCTACCTCGTGTTCGTCGGGGTGCGCACCCTCCTGCGTCCGGCCCCGGCGCTGAGCGGCGACCTCGCCGCCACCAGCACCCGCCGCGCCTTCGGTCAGGGCGTGATCGTGAACGTGCTCAACCCGAAGGTGGCGCTGTTCTTCCTGTCGTTCCTGCCGCAGTTCATCGACCCCGACCAGGGACGCGCCTGGTTGCAGTCGCTGGTGCTCGGCGTGGTGTTCGTCCTGATCGGGTGCGTGACGGACAGCACCTACTCGCTCGTGGCGAGCAGCATGCGGCACGTGCTGCTGCGCGGGCGGACCCTCGGCATCGTGCAGCGGTGGGTGGCCGGCACGGTGTTCATCGGCCTCGGCGTGATGGCGGCCACCACCTCCGGCGCCCACGCGAAGGTGCGCTCCGTCCACACCTGACCACACCTGACCACACCTGACCACGCCGGACCACGCCGGACCACGCCGGACCACGCCGGACCGCGGCGACGGCTCTGGCATCCTGGGCACATGCTGTTCAGCGCCGACGCCTGGCCCGGTCTGGCCGACGGCTCGATCACCCTCACGTTCCGCACCTGGACCCGACCGCAGGCGCGCGCCGGCGGCCACCACCGGGTGGGCGGGATGCTGCTGGAGGCGACGGCGGTCGAGCAGGTGCGCGCCGGCGACATCACCGACGACGACGCCCGCCGCGCCGGAGCCACGGATGCCGCAGCGCTGCTCGCCCGCATGGGCATCGACGACCCCGAGCGCGCGGTGTGGCGCGTGGAGCTGCACCACCTCGGCCCCGACGACCGGATCGAACGCCGCGCCGACGACGCCCTCGACGACGAGACGGTGGCCGACCTGAAGGCACGTCTCGACCGGATGGACCGCCGCAGCGGCCGGCCCTGGACCCGCCAGACCCTGCGGCTGATCGAGCGCTACCCCGGCATCGTGTCCACGGCGCTCGCCCGCCACGCCGGTCAGGAGCGGATGGTGTTCAAGGCGAACGTGCGCAAGCTGAAGGAGCTCGGCCTCACCGAGAGCCTCGACGTCGGCTACCGGCTCTCGCCGCGGGGCGAGGCGGTGCTGCGAGCGCTCGGATGACGGCGAGGGCCCTCGTGGTGGCCGACACCCACCTCGGTGACGGGCAGGCACCGCGCCTGATCGACCGGCTCCGACACCTCCTCGACGGCCTCGACGGCCACGACGGCCTCGACGGCCTCGACGGCCACGACGGCGTCGACGCGATCTTCCACGCCGGCGACATCGTGCACCCGAGCGTCCTCGGCGCCCTGCGCGAGTACGCACCCGTGCACGCGGTGCTCGGCAACAACGACGTCGGGGTGCGACTCCCCGAGCGCATCGAGGTGGAGCTCGGCGGATGCATCATCGGCATGCTCCACGACAGCGGGCCGTCGGCGGGACGCGACCGACGACTCCGCCGCATCTTCCCCGGCGCCGACGTCGTCCTGTTCGGCCACTCGCACATCCCCTGGCACGAGACCCACGTCGAACGCGGCCACGTGCAGCACCACGTGAACCCTGGATCCGCGATGCAGCGCCGCCGTCAGCCCGCCTGCACCGTCGCAGTGCTCACCCTGGCGCCCGGCGCGATCGGGGTGGAGATCGTCGCGCTGGGCTGACCGGATCAGCCGCCGGCTCGGGGGGATGGCCCGTGCGCGGGCACGGCGACCGTCGCGAGCTCGAGCTCGGCGCGGCGACGCTGCTCCAGCGAGGCACGGCCCGCACGCACCGCCAGCGTGGCCGAGATCGACGCGACCGTGAGCACCACCAGGTAGGTGGGCCACGGCAGCGCCCGCCCGCTCGACAGCAGGTACACGTCGGGAGCGACGAAGGCGAGCACCGTCGGCACGGCCCACCCGAGCGCCGCACGGCGGCGTCCGTCGTACAACGCGCCGAGCAACGACGCGCTGCACAGCGCGTACGGCACCGACGACGACAGGTCCACGAGCAGGTACCGGAGCGGGTCGACCCCGTGGTCGGCCAGCCACTGCCGCACCGCCGCCGATCGCACCAGGCTCCAACCGACGACGGCCACCAGCCACAGCAGCGTCAGCCGGGCGCGCCGCCCCGAGGATCCCACGGCCGCCAACCTACCGAACCGTGCTCGGGCACGCTGACCAGGAACGACGAGGTGTCGACTCCCCCGAACGTGGTTAGGGTGTGGGCGTGTCACGACTCCGCATGGGGGTGCCCGTCACCACCCCCGGGTTGTCGGCGTGCCGGGCGATCCACCTCCTCACCGCCAGCGGCATCCTCGTCGGCATGCTGGCGATCATCGCGGTGCTCGACGGTTCGCCCCGTGCGGCGGTGCTGCTGCTGGTGCTCGCGCAGGTGATCGACGGCATCGACGGCCCCCTCGCCCGCCGCTACGACGTCAAGAACGTCATGCCCAAGTACGACGGGTACATCCTCGACCTCGTCATCGACTACGTCACGTGCGTGCTCGTGCCGGCGGTGTTCGCCTGGCAGTTCGGGCTGCTGCCCGACGGCCCGTTCGGCGAGGTCACGATCGCCGTCATGCTCGTCACGTCGGCGATGTGGTTCAGCCGCACCGACATGATGACCACCGACCACTGGTTCCGCGGGTTCCCCGCGGTGTGGAACATGGTGATCCCCACCCTGTGGTTGCTGGAGACACCGGCCCCGCTCACCGCGATCATCGTGCTGGTGCTGTCGGCGCTGTCGATGACCGACGTCGAGTTCGCCCACCCGGTGCAGGCCGCGCAGTGGCGGCGCGCCAACCTCGCCTTCATGTCGATCTGGGTGCTCAGCCTCACGCTGCTCACGATGTGGTGGCCGACCACCCACGCCGTCACCGACGTCGTCCTCCTGCTCGGCCCCGCGTGGACGATCGGGTCCACGTTCGGACGCTGGCAGACCACGCGTCGAGCCGTCTGAGCCCGACCCGACCGCGCCGCAGCCCCGCCGCACCGCTGCGACACCGCTGCCGCGACCGCGCCGCAGCCCGCTGCGACTTCGGCCCGGACGCCCCGCTCCGCTACGACTGTGCGGGTGACGCACCACCACCATCACGCGACGGGCTCGGTCCGCGAGGAACGCCAGCCACCGCGTGAGGGGATCGACGAGGTCGCGCCCGGCATCCTGCGACTGCAGCTGCCGATCTCGCTGCCCGGCCTCGGGCACGTGAACTGCTACGCGATGGAGGACGCCCGCGGCATCACCCTCGTGGATCCCGGCCTCCCCGGACCGAAGACGTGGAAGGAGCTGCAGCGGATCATGGCGGGCGGCGGCCTGCCGATCGAGCGCGTGCACTCCGTGGTGGTCACCCACTCGCACCCCGACCACTTCGGTCAGGCGGGCCGGTTCCGCCGGAAGTTCGGCGCCGACGTGATCACCCACCGCCGGTTCCGCACCTTCCTCGACCCCGAGGCCGAGGACCAGGAGAGCGCCGACGACCTGGCGATCGCCGACCGCCCGGTGAAGGCGCAGGTGGAGGCGTCGCGGAACCAGGACATCAGCCCCGGCCCGCTCGGCCGGGCAACCCCGTGGGGCGGCGAGCGGTACATGACGTCGCGCCGCCGGCGCCTGCGGTTCTGGGCGATGCGCAAGGCGGCGGGCAAGTTCCTGCCCACACCGTCACCGACCCGCCGGGTCGAGGACGCCCAGGTGCTCGAGCTCGGCGGGCGCGAGTGGGTGGCGGTGCACACGCCCGGCCACACGATCGACCACCTCTGCCTGTTCGACCCGAACGACGGCGTGATGATCAGCGGCGACCACGTGCTGCCCACGATCACCCCGCACATCTCCGGCCTCGGCACCACCGTCGACCCGCTCAAGGACTTCTTCGACAGCCTCGACCGGATGAGCACGTTCTCGGGCGTGCGCACGGTGCTGCCCGCACACGGGCTCGAGTTCGCCGACCTGGCCGGGCGAGCGCAGGACATCAAGCGGCATCACCACGAGCGCCTGCAGAAGCTGCGCGAGGCCTCGGGCGAGCTCGGCCAGGGCACCGTGCACGAGTACATGCAGGTGCTGTTCCAGAAGCGGTCGTGGGGCCCGATGGCCGAGAGCGAGACGTACGCCCACCTCGAGCACCTCCGAATCCTCGGCGAGGCCGAGGTGGACGAGACCGGCACCCAGCTCCGCTACAGCTTCCGCTGACCCACCCGCGACTCAACCTCGGGTGCGCGTCGTGCGTCTGATGGTGCGAGATGGCGAACGAGACCGGACATCGTGAGGCGGTGGGCACCCCGACGGACCACGCGTTCCGCGACCTCTTCGAGCAGCACCACGCCCGTCTGCACCGGCTCGCCTGCCTGCTGATCGGCGACGCCCACGTGGCCGACGAGATGACAGCCGAGGTGTTCGCCCGCGTGCTGCCGGTGTGGCGCGCCGGCCGGGTGGACGACCCCCTCGCCTACCTCCGCCGGGCGATCGTCAACGAGGCACGGTCGCGCCACCGCCGCCGCCGGTCGGAACGCCGGGCGACCGAACGCTGGAGCGCACGGCCGGCCTACGAACCCGCGAGCCCCTCGCCGCTCGACCGCCCGGTCGTGGCCGCGCTGCGGCGGTTGCCACCCCGCCAGCGGGCCGTCGTGGTGCTGCGCTTCCACGACGACCTCTCCGAGGCCGAGGTGGCGCGCACGCTCGGCATGTCGGTCGGATCCGTCAAGTCACAGGCGAGCCGTGGCCTGGCCACCCTTCGAACCATCCTGCAGGAGGAACGATGACCACCGACCCCCGCCACCCCCGCGACCCCGGTGTCCCGCACGACGACACGTTCGAGGCCGAGCTGCGCGAGCTGCTGCGCCAGGCGACCGCCCCGGTGACCTCGCACCTGTCCGTCGACGACGTGCTCGCCCTCCCACATCCGGCAACCAACCGGACATGGGCACGAGCGGGCGCCGTCGGCCTCACCGCGGCGGCGGCCGTCGGTGTGTTGGTGTGGAACGGCACCGAGCCGACCCCGAGCGTCGGCTCGGCCTCCACACCTCCCCCGGCGTCCACGCCGTCGTCGGCCTCGGCATCGTCGTCCGTGGGATCACCCACTGCGGACGCGCCGACCTCCGACCCGACCGCTGCGTCCGACACGTCCACCGGTGAGACGTTCCCGATTCCCTCCGATGCGGCGGTGAACATCCTCGTCGTCGGCGTCGACACCCGACCGGACTGCATCGATCCGTCGTCATCGTTCGCAGGGTCGTACCCCGACCAGGACATCGGGTCACGCGCCGACGCGATCATGATCCTGCGCATCGATCCGCAGGCCGGACGGGCAGCGGTGCTGTCGTTCCCCCGCGACCTCTGGGTCTCGAGGGGAGGCCTGCCGAGCGGCCGGATCAACGCCCTCGTGGTCGACGACGACCCGAGTCCGCTGATCGCCTCCCTCGACGCCGACTTCGGCCTCGACGTCGACCACTTCGTGCAGATCGACTACTGCGGGTTCCGTGACCTCGTCGACGCCGTGGGCGGCGTCACCGTCCCCTTCACCGCTCCGGTGCGCGACACCAGCACCGGGTTCCTCGCAGACGGACCGGCCTGCGTCGTCCTCGACGGTGAGCATGCGCTCGCCTACGTACGGTCGCGACGGATGGAGGTGCTGTCCCCTGACGGATCGTGGCTGATCGACGGCTCCAGCGACCTCTCGCGAGTCGCACGACAGCAGGACCTGCTGCGGCGGCTGCTCGACGAGGTGCTCGACCAGGGCCTCGCCGACGTCGGGAACGTGCGATCGCTGCTCGCCGCGACGCAGGAATCGCTCGTCGTCGACAGCGAGCTCACGCTCAGCCGAATGCTCGAGTACGCCGGTGTGCTGACCTCACTCCGGCCCGCCGACATCGGCACGTACACGATCGACGTGTCCGGGCGGATGATCAGCGGCAACTCGGTCCTCGTCCCGCTGAACGACACGCGCCACAGCCAGGACGTGCTGGCGATGTTCCGCGGCGAGCGGCCGCTCGGCGAGGTGATCGCACCACCGGAGGGCGACGGCGCCCTCACCACAGCACCGCTTCGCACCGGCTTCGCACCCGAGCCGATCCTCTCCGACCCCACCGTCGACTGCTGACGCCCGCCCGCCCGGCCCGGGGCCGTTCCCGACCGGGTCGACTGCGGGAACCTGTGGACACGTCGACGCCTCGCCCTCAGTGGCGCGACACCCCGTGTCGTCAGCGGCCGGCCAGCGCCTCGACCACGGGGGCGACACCCTGCACGTCGCGGATGGTGACGTGGCTCACGCCGAGCCGCTCGCGGAGGCCCTCCAGCTTCTCCACCACCTGCTGCAGCGAGCCGACGAGCACGAACGGCGTCGCCTCCAGCAGCTCACGCGGCATCCCGAACCGCTCGACGAACCCGTCGAGCTTCGCATCGGCGTCGTCACCGACGTAGGTGGCCTGCACCAGGATCGACCGCTCGATGTCGACGTCGCGCTCCCCCGCCGCCTCGGTGAGCCAGCGGCTGCGTTCCTCGACCTCCTCGATCGCGAAGCCACCACCGTTGGGCACCCCACCCTCGCCGTGGTGCAGACCGGTGAACTGGAAGATGTCCGCGAAGCGCCCGGCGATCGACACCACGCGACGACCGTGACCACCGATCAGGAACGGCACCCGCTCGGCGGCGGGCCGCACCCCGAGATCGGCGAGGTGCACGTGGTGGTGCTCGCCGTCGAAGTCGGCCGCCCCGGTGTCGAGCAGCGAGCGCACCACTGCGAGCGACTCGGCGAAGCGCGTGACCCGCGGCCCGGGCGCCCGGAGCTCGAGGCCGATCGCGTCGTGCTCGCTCTGCATGTACCCGGTGCCCCAACCGAGCACCAGACGCCCACCGATCAGCCGGTCGACGGTCGCCGCGGTGCGAGCGAGCAGCGCAGGCTGGTGGAACTCGTTGTTGAGCACGAGCGGCCCCACGCGCAACCGCTCGGTGGCGAGTGCCGCCACGACGAGCGGGGCGAACGGGTCGACGGCGCCGATGTGGTCGTAGCTGTACAGCTCGTCGTAGCCGAGCGACTCCACCTCGCGGGCGAAGACGGTCAGCGCCTCGGCGTCGTCGAACGGTCCGGTCTGCACGGCGAATCGGAACGGGCGGGCCATGCGACCGACCGTACCGTGCCGCATCGCAGTGCATCGTGCGACGACCTGGGCGACGCGCGCCGAGGGCGCCGCCCCTGGGCGGCGCCCTCGGTGCACCGGATCGTCGTCAGCCGCTGGTGCAGTCGTCGAAGGCCTCGTGCATCACATCGTGCTGCTCGGTCATCCGAGCCCACTGCTCGTCCATGTGAAGGGCGATCTCGGCCTCGGCCGCGCTGCCGGACTCCGAGATCATCCAGGCCCACTCGTCGTCGTAGAAGTTCTCCCACTGGGTGACGAGATCCACACCGGTGGTCGCCGCCAGCAGGCACTCGTCACGATTCGTGGCCATCCCGTCCAACTCCGACGACACGACGGCGAACTCGTCGAGGGTCGTGGTCAGCTCGGCCTCGACGGCCTCGAGATCGGCGCCTCGCGTCGCGAGCTCGTCCTGCACGCCGGCGAGCTCCTGTCGGACCTCGTCGAGCGAGGCGGTCGCGACGTCGAGGTCGTCGGCCACCTCGGCGGCGGCGACCCGGGCAGCATCACGCTGGTCCGCGAGGTCGCTGCGTTGCGGCAGGGTGACCAACACACCGACGCCGACGCCGCACAGCAGGGCGAGCACGCCGACCGCGCTCACGAGCGGCCAGCGGCGCGGTCGTGGTGCTGCGGTCGTCGTGGCCGGCGCCGTCGGCACTCCGGCCACCGGGAACTCCACCGTGGGATCGACGGAACGCTGGGTCAGCAGGTCGTTCATCGTCCGCTCCTTTCCTCCTGCGAGCGACCGGCGCCCGCTCGCTCCGGTCCCCTCAGCTGGACGCTGCGCCGGAATCCGGCCGCTCACCAGGGCCGAAGGACTCACCTACGTCATGGCGTCATGACGTCGCGGCAGGACACGACGCGGACGGTGCCGTCGTCGCGCGTGACGGTCGCATCGGGCTGCCGGGCGGCCCAGCGACCGGTCGCCGCTGCGAGCTCCACCTCGTCGAGACCGGTGTCCGTGCGCACCTCCAGCACCAGACAGCGCCGGGCACCGTCGTCCACGACCACGTAGCGATCCCCGCCCCATCCCTCGCCGGCCTCGCGGGCCGTCGCCGGCGAGACCGCGGCACTGAGGAGCTCGACGAGCAGGAGTTCCCCGATCGTGCCCTCGGCGACCACGACACCGACGTGATCGGGCGTCGCCACGTCGATCGGGACGTCGCCGGCGCGGTACCGGCTGGGGTGGAGCAGCTGCTCGGTGGAGTCCGGTCGATCCGTGAAAGCGACGTCGAGCGATGCGGCGACGTCGTCGTCGGGCATGGCGACCACGAACGAGCTCCCGAGCGAGTACACGTCCTCACCGATCTCGATCGCGCTGACGGGCCAGTCCGCCTCCACGGCACCGACCCACAGCTCCTCCCCGGCGCGACGGATCTCGACCCGTTCGTCGATGGAACGACCGGCGATCCACTGCTCCTCCACCCAGGTCGCGCTGCCCTCGGCCAGCGCCGCGAGCGCGAAGGCCCGGTCGGCGTCGTCGTCGTGTCGCTCGGGAGCGAGATCGAACCACTGGTCGTCGAGGGCGTGGGTCAACTCGTGCACCGCCACCATCGACACGAACGACGTCAGCTCGGCGCCGCGCAGGTGCAGGGTGTCCGTGCCGGGCACGTAGAAGCCGATGATGCTCTCGCGGTCGCTGATCCGGACCAGGTCGACGAAGTCGATCCCCTCGGGGAGCAGACCGATCAGCACCATGAGCTCGTACTGCTCCTGCAACGCCTCGAGCGCAGGACCCCCGAACGAGTCGACGATCAGCTCCTCGAACCGGTCGTCGGCGACGAGCTCGACCGTGACCGGACGCAGGAACGGATGACCGCGCGTGTCCTCGACGAACCGAGCGAGCTCCACCAGACCGGGCGGCACGTCCGACCCCCGCACGATGATCGGGTCGGCCAACGGCACCGGATCGGCGGTCGTCTCGGGTGACGACGTCTCGGGTGACGACGTCTCGGGTGGCGACGTCTCGGGTGGCGACGTCTCGGGCGACAGGTCCGAGGTCTCGACCGTCGGATCGTCCGTGTTCACCGGTCGGGTCGTCGTGTCGGACCCGGTCGTCACGACCGGCAGGGGCGGAGCACCGCTGTCGACGCACCCGACAGCGAGGGACCCGAGGACCACGAGCGCGACCACCGTGCTGCGACGCACCTTCACGACGACACTCTCGGTCCGCTGATCCCCGCACCGCCAGGGACCTCGGACCTCTTCCCGACGGACGCGTCGGGGACGAGAGCGACATCGAGAGCGACATCGAGAGCGACATCGCGAACGACATCGCGAACGACATCGCGGTCCCACACCTCGATCCGGGTGGCGACGCCACCGAATCACCCGGGCCGGCGCGGCCGAAGCCGGGCGGCCGCCGATCGCCGCTCAGGCCTCGCGGCCGCGCGCCTCCGGCAGGATGCCGATGCTGTCGGCGAGCTGCAGCTGACGGCGGGCGAACTCGTAGCCGGGGCGGTCGAGGCGACCGGCGTGGAACAGCTCGGTCAGCATCTGCGACTGCGCTTCGTACCCCTCCGGCTCGGGCAGCGGCGCCGGCTGAGGGACGTCACGACCGAAGAATCGGCGACGGCGACTCGGGGTGGACTCGGACTGCACGAACATGACCCGATGGTGCGGCCCCACCGTGACGGACCGCAATGCGGTGAACGGGATCTTGACGAACACCGGACGAGCACCGAGACGAGGCGCGCGCACCCCACCACCACGGGCGCGACGCTTGACGACGAGTTGACGAAACCCGGGTCAGCGGAAGTCGCGGCTCGCATTCGCGGCGGGGACGGGCAGCGGCACCAGCTGCTCGGCCACCACGTTCACCACTCCCTCGCTGCGTTCCAGACGGCCACGGATCAGCAGCGCCGACGCGTCGCGCGCCACGGCCCGGTGTCGCGCCCAGCAGCCCTTCGAGATCACCACGTTGATCAGACCGGTCTCGTCCTCGAGGTTCATGAACGTGGTGCCCTGCGCGGTCATCGGCCGCTGCCGGTGCGTGACCACCCCGGCGATCGTCACCCGCGTGCGCGGCTCGGCGGTCTGCAGCTGGTCGCTCGTGAGCACCCCGCGCCGGCGCAACTCGTCGCGTAGGAACCGCGTGGGATGCCCGTCCGGCGCGACCCCCGTGGCCCACAGGTCGGCGACGGCGGTCTCCACCTCGTCCATGCCCGGCAGGGTGGGTGCCACCGTGCCGGTGACGATGCCCGCCAGCCGGTCGGGCCGCGACTGCACGGCGGCCCCGACCTCCCACAGTGCGGTGCGTCGGTCGCGACCGAAGCACTCGGCGAACACCCCCGCGGTGGCCATCACCTCGAGCTGGGTCTGGGTGAGCGACGGCACCCGCCGCACCAGGTCCTCCACCGACGCGTACGGTCGTCCGGCCTCGATCTCCGCCGCGAGCTCGGTGCCGATGCCGCGGATCGACCCGATGCCGAGCCGCACCGCCACCCCGCCGACCGAGGTGTCGCACGGTTCCAGCGTCGCTGCGGCGAGCGACGCGTTCAGGTCGGGCGTGTGCACCGCCACGCCGTGGCGGCGGGCGTCCTGCACCAGCGAGTGCGGGCTCCAGAACCCCATCGGCTGGGCGTTCAGCAACGCCGCGCAGAACGCAGCGGGCTCGTGGTACTTGATCCACGACGACGCGTACACCAGGTAGCTGAAGCTCACCGAGTGGCTCTCGGGGAAGCCGTAGTTCGCGAAGGCGGCCATCTTCACGAAGATCTCGTCGGCCACGGCACCCGTGATCCCCCGCTCGGCCATGCCCTCGTACAGGCGCTGCTTCAACCGCTCCATGCGCGCCCGGCTGCGCTTCGAGCCCATCGCCTGGCGCAGCTCGTCGGCCTCGCTCGGGGTGAAGCCGGCGACGTCGATCGCCATCTGCATCAGCTGCTCCTGGAACAGCGGCACCCCGAGCGTCTTGCCGAGGCTGTTCTCGAGCAGCGGGTGCAGGTAGGTGATCGGCTCCTGGCCGTTGCGCCGGCGGATGTACGGATGCACCGACCCGCCCTGGATGGGGCCGGGGCGGATGAGCGCGACCTCGACCACGAGGTCGTAGAACCGGCGCGGCTTGAGCCGCGGCAGCGTGGCCATCTGCGCACGGCTCTCGATCTGGAACACCCCGACGGTGTCCGCGCGGCAGAGCATCGCGTACACCTCGTCCTCCTGCGGGATGGTGGCGAGGTCGACCTCGTACCCCCGATGCTCACGGATGAGGTCGACCGCTCCGTGCAGCGCGCTCAGCATGCCGAGGCCGAGCAGGTCGAACTTCACGAGCCCCGCCGCCGCGCAGTCGTCCTTGTCCCACTGCAGCACGCTGCGCCGATCCATGCGCGCCCACTCCACCGGGCACACCTCGATCACCGGCCGGTCGCAGATCACCATGCCACCCGAGTGGATGCCGAGGTGCCGCGGCGCGTCCTCGATCTCGGCGGCGAGGCGCATCACGGTCTGCGGGATCGTGACGTCGGGCTGCTCGGCGGTGGTGGCCACCGTGCCCCACGCGTCCACCTGCTTGCTCCACGCGTCCTGCTGACCGGGCGCGAAGCCGAGCGCCTTGGCCATGTCGCGCACCGACGAGCGCGCCCGGTAGGTGATGACGTTCGCCACCTGCGCCGTGTGATGCCGGCCGTAGCGCTCGTACACGTACTGGATGACCTCCTCGCGGCGGTCGCTCTCGATGTCGAGGTCGATGTCGGGCGGACCGTCGCGCTCGGGCGACAGGAACCGCTCGAACAGCAACCCGAGCGACACCGCATCGGCCTTGGTGACCCCGAGCGCGTAGCAGACCGCGCTGTTGGCCGCGCTCCCCCGCCCCTGGCAGAAGATGTTCGCCCGGTTGCAGAACTCGACGATGTCCCACACGACGAGGAAGTAGCCGGCGAACCCGAGGCCGTCGATGACGTCGAGCTCGTGGTCGATCGTGCGCCACGCCCGCGCCCGCAGCGACAGGTCCTCCCCCGGTCCCGGCCGGTCGCCGTAGCGCCGGCGGGCACCCTGCAGCACCAGCTCGCGCAGGTACTGCATCTCGGTGAGCGGCCGGCCGTCGGGGCCGGGTGGGCACGGGAACGGCGGCAGCCTCGGCGCCACGAGCGACAGGTCGAACGCGGCCGCCCGGCCGATCTCCGCGGCGAGCTCCACCACGCCCGGGTAGCGCAGGAACCGGCGCGCCTGCTCGGTGCCGCTGCGCAGGTGGGCGGTGGCCGCGGCCGGCAGCCACGGGTCGAGGTCGTCGAGGCTGCGCCGCGCCCGCACCGCCGCCACGGCCATCGCCAGCTGGCGTTGCGAGGGCGTGGCGTAGTGCACGTTGTTGGTGGCGATGCACGGCAGGTCGAGCCGACCGGCGAGCTCGGCCAGGGCGTCGTTGCGCGCCGAATCCAGCGGGTCGCCGTGATCCCACAGCTCGACCACCACCCGGTCGCGCCCGAACAGCTCGACCAGCCGCTGCAGCTCGCGCCGCGCCGCGCTCGGCCCGTCGGTCAGCAGCGCGGCCGGCACGGTGCCCTTGCGGCACCCGGTGAGCACCCACCAGCGACCGGCCGCGGTGTCGGCCAGATCCGCGAGCGCGAACTGCGGCGACCCCTTCTCGCCCGCGAGGTGCCCGAGGCTGAGCGCACGCGACAGGCGGGCGTAGCCGTCGGGGCCGTCGGCGAGCACCAGCAGGTGGTGCCCGTGCGGGTCGGGTTCGTGGCGCTGCTCGTCGCTGGCCACGCGCACCTGGCGCTGGGTGTGCGCCTCGCTGCGCACGTGACGCACCTCGCTCATCGTGTCGGCGGTGATGGTGATCTCGGCCCCGAACACGGTGGGCAGGCCGACGGCGCGCGCGGCCTCGGCGAAGCGCACCACCCCGTAGAGACCGTCGTGATCCGTGAGCGCGAGCGCCTCGAGGCCCAACCGGGCGGCCTCCTCGGCGAGCTGCTCGGGGTGCGAGGCGCCGTCGAGGAACGAGAAATTGGAGTGGCAGTGCAGCTCCGCGTAGGGCACCGCGGAGGCGTCGGAGCGCATGAGCGGCCGGGTGGCGTCGGGGTCGCTCGGCCGGAACGGCTGGCGCTTGCGGCTCCACGCCGGCCCGTCGCCCCCGGCGTTCCACGAGGGCGACCCGGGCGCCCGGCCGTCCTTGCCCCGCGCCTGCTCGTGCTGCTCGTGCTGCTCGGGCTGCTCGGGCTGCTCGTGCTGATGGGGAGTCCAGCGCCCGGACAGCAGCGCCTCGACGTCCTTCCAGGGCATGCCGGGGTTGTTGAAGCCCATCCCGGGAGGGTATCGAACACGTGTTCGACCGGACAAGAGCGGCCCGGGTGAATTCTGGAGGCATCGCGACGGATCCGTCCACCGCCGGACGACGAAGGGACCGATGACCACGCGTTCGACGAGGCGGCCGAGGCAGCTGAGGCAGCCGAGCAGCCGACGCGAAGCACCGCCGGCGCCACCGCGGGACGGAAACGCCCGAACTGGGCGCATCCCTCCCGGGCTCGCGGGTCAGGACGGCAGCTGGTTGGCGCGCGCGACCGCGGCGTACCAGTGGGCGCTCGCCTTCGGGGTGCGCCGCTGCGTCTCGTCGTCGACGTGCACGAGGCCGAAGCGCTGCGAGTAGCCCCAGGCCCACTCGAAGTTGTCCATCAGCGACCAGGCGAAGTAGCCGTGCACGTCCACGCCCTGGGCCATCGCATTCGCCACGGCGCGCAGGTGGGCGTCGTAGTACTCCACCCGCCGCTCGTCGTGCACGCCCTCGTCGGCGCCCGGGCCGTCGTGGTACGCCGCGCCGTTCTCGGTGATGTACACCGGCGGCAGCGCGTCGCCGTAGTCGTCGTGCATCCGCACGAGCAGCGCCTCGAAGCCCTGCGGCGTGATCGGCCAGCCGATGTCGGTGCGCGGCCGGTCGACCTGGAGCGGCGCGGCGGCCGGCGCGGTGACGTGCGGCGTGACGCCCGAGTGGGCGGCGGTGCGGGCCGTGAAGAAGTGGTCGTTGTAGTAGTTGACGCCGATCCAGTCGAGCTCCTGGCCGACCTTGCCCTCGTCGCCGTCCTGCACGCAGGTGGCCCATGGCCCCATGTCGTCGAGCACGTCGAGCGGGTACTGGCCGAGCAGCACCCCGTCGAGCCACCAGCGGTTGAGCGTGCCGTCGATCCGGCGTCGCACATCGTCACCGAGCGTGTCGTCGACGTGCACCGGCGCCGGGTTGATCACGATGCCGAGCGACAGGTCGGCGCGGACCGACCGCATCGCCTCGAGCGCGTACCCGTGCGCGAGCAGCTCGTGGTGCGCCACCGCCACCGCGGCCGCCGGGTCGCGCAGCCCCGGCGCGTGCTCACCCGATGCGTGGCCGAGGTACGCGTAGCACCACGGCTCGTTGAACGTCGCCCAGCGCTCGATCCGGTCCCCGAACTCCTGCGCCATGAGCGCGGCGTAGTCCGCGAACCACCACGCGCTCTCGCGCAGCCGGAACCCGCCCCTGTCCTCGAGCGCCTGCGGCAGGTCCCAGTGGAACAGCGTGGGCACGGGCTCGATGTCGTGCTCGAGCAGCAGATCCACGAGCCGGTGGTACTGCGCGAGCCCCGACGCCGATGGCGTGCCGGTGCCCTGGGGCAGCACCCGCGGCCAGGAGAACGAGAAGCGGTAGGCCTGCAGCCCGAGGTCGGCCATCATCCGCACGTCGTCGGCCATCAGCCGGAGGTGGTCGCAGGCGACGTCGCCGTGGTCGCCGCCGAGCACGGCGCCGGGCACCCGGCAGAACGTGTCCCACACGCAGTCGCCACGACCGGCCCGGTCGCCCTCGATCTGGAAGCTCGCGGTGGCGGCCCCCCACAGGAAGCCGGTCGGGAAGCGGACGGGGTCGCTCATGCGAGGGGACTCCTGGCGGTGGATCGGGGCGATGCCGTCGACGGTTCGGTCGACGATGCGGGCGCGGGCGGTGCGGGTTGCACGCCGCCGTCGCGGGCGTCGACGAACCAGCCCATCGACAGCGGGCCGAGCCGCAACCACGGCTCGTCGACGGAGACGTCACCGCCGAGCAGCTCGACGGGCTCCTCGAGCCCCGCCCAGCGCAGCGCGTCGGAGGTGAGCGACACCGAGCGCGGGCCGACGTTGGCGATGCCGTAGAAGCGGCCGTGCACCGGGTGGCGCCGCTCGTAGGCCAGCACCGACAGCCGGTCGTGGCGGTGGAGGTACGTCTCGCCCCCGGCCGACAGCGCGGGCGTGCGGCGCCGCACGTCGATCAGGTGCTGCATGCCGGCGAGCACCCGACGGGCGACGGAATCGGCGGGCTGGTCGAGCGCGGACCAGTCCATGTACGGGCGGTGCACCCAGCGCGAGTCGCCGGCCTGCTCGGGCCGGTCGCGGTACGACCAGTCGTTCAGCAGTGCGATCTCGTCGCCCATGTACACGAGCGGGATGCCACCGAACGAGCAGACGATGGCGTAGCCGAGCAGCAGCCGTCGCACGGCGAGGTCGAGCACCTCGGGATCGCCGTCGAGCAGGGCCCGCTCGATGCCGGCGAGCGACGCCGCCGTGCCGCAGGTGCGCTCGTCCGCAACCGCCGGGTTCGAGGAGAACGGGGCGCCGATCGCGAACGAGCCGGGCGCGTCACCGCGGTAGAACGCGGCCAGGAACGCCCGGTGCGCGACCGGGTCGAGGCCGACCTGGCCGGCGACGGCGTCGTCGACGGCCCACCCGATGTCGTCGTGGCAGCGCAGGTACGACACCCATCCCGCCTCCCTCGGCGTGGGAGGCAGCAGCGCGAGCGACTCCACTGCGAGGCGCGCATCGGCGGTGGCCAGGCTGTTCCACACCATCACCATCAGCTGGTTGTGGTAGGCGAGGTGGCACTCCGGGCGCTCGTGGCGGTGCGCGCCGAGGTACGGCACCAGGTCGCGTGGCGCCACGATCGCCTCGGCCTTCAGCACCACACCGGGCGCCGCCACGGACACGTACGCACGGAACAGCTGCGCGAGCAGGTGGGCCTCGGGCTGGTTCTGGCAGTTGGTGCCGAGCCGCTTCCAGGTGAACGCGATCGCGTCCAGCCGCAGCACGTCGACACCGAGGTTGGCGAGCTCGAGCATCACCGCGAGCATCTCGACGACGACGTCGGGGTTCGCGTAGTCGAGGTCCCACTGGTAGCTGTTGAACGTGGTCCACACCCAGCCCTGCAGGTCGTCGTCCCACGTGAAGTTGCCCGGCGCCATCTCCGGGAACACCTCGGGCAAGGTGCGCTCCCACGCGTCGGGCTCGGTGCGGTCGGGGAACACGAGGTAGCGGTCGCGGTGCAGCGCCGACCCGGCCTTCGCGGCCAGTGCCCAGGGGTGCTCGGCGGCGGTGTGGTTGAGCACGAGGTCGAGGCACAGCGCGATGCCGCGCCGGTGCAGCTCGTCGGCGAGCGCGACGAGGTCGTCGCGGGTGCCGAGCGACGGGTCGACGTCGGTGTAGTCGACGATGGCGTAGCCGCCGTCGTTCTCGCCGTCACGAGCACGCAGCACGTTCATGAGGTGCAGGTAGGTGACGTGCAGGTCGCTCAGGTGGCCGAGCCGTGCGGTGACACCGGCGAGCGTGCCCCCGAAGCGCTCGGCGTAGGCGACGTACCCGATCTGGGCGGCATCCTGGAACCACCGTGGCTCCACCTCGCGACGGGCGTCGAGACGGCGCAGCTCGAGACGCCGCCGCGCCGCAGCCGCGAGCGTGACCTCGGCCAGGCGAGCGTGGAGCCGAGCCGTGTCGTGGGTCGGGTAGAGATGGGCGAGGAGCTCGCACACGCGTGGCGTGATCGCGTCGAGGCGGTGCAGCGCACGCTCGTGCTCGAGGTCGGCCGCCGCGCCGGACCCGACGTCGATCCCTGCGTCGATCCCCGCGGGTGCCGGTACCTGCACCGGCGCAACGACCGACACAGGTTCCCCCTTCCGTTCCATCGCGGCGAGTGTATTGTCACATCGATGCAAGCGCTTACATGCGGACACCGATCGTCCACCCGTCCGGGTGGCCGCGTTCGCGCGCAGCGCGACCACCACCTGCGGCGGAGCCGCGCTCGGAGCCTCCCGTGATCCACGAACCCGCCATCGCCGCTCCCCCCGTCGGCCGCGCCACCATCGAGGACGTCGCCCGCGAGGCCGGCGTGTCGACGGCCACCGTCAGCCGGGCGCTCCGACACCACCCCTACGTCGCCGAGTCCACCCGCCAGCGCGTCCTCAGCGCCGTCGAACGTCTGCAGTACGTCGCCAACGCGAACGCGGCGCGCCTCGCGTCGGGCCAGAGCCGCACGGTCGGCATGGTGGCCCCGATGCTCACCAGCTGGTACACGAGCGAACTCACCGTCGGCGTCGAGGAGGTGCTCACCCAGGCCCGCTTCGACCTTCTGATCGGCACCGCCAACTCGGCCGCCCGCGAGCGCATCTTCCGCGGCGACGCCCGGTTCCAGCAGCGCGTCGACGGCGTCATCCTCGTCGACGTCTTCTGCGGTGAGGAGGCCGCCGGCCGCCTCGCGGAGATGGACACGCCGGTGGTGGTGCTCGGCGAGCAGCTCAGC
>Ga0315904_10005270_pt1 | contig 18015 bp, 6 predicted proteins | sample LakEriMetagenome_6_FD_203529 | JGI IMG/M metagenome (GOLD analysis project Ga0315904, IMG submission 203529) | Freshwater fungal communities from buoy surface, Lake Erie, Ohio, United States - Buoy 12 MA120 | ecosystem: Environmental > Aquatic > Freshwater > Lake | place: USA: Lake Erie, Ohio...
GACGCTAAACAAATACCAGAATGAAGCTGATACACTGAGAGATGAAATAGACGCTCTTAAGAAAGAAATCGTCAACATAACAGTCAAGCAAGAAAAGCTTAAGAAGACAGAGGCCGCAAAACTGACCACAAGAATTATTGCTGGAGAAGTTAAGAGAGGCGGATATGGCCGTTTAATAACCGATCTGAAAAAGAAAATTGACAGGCTGGAGCAGCTTACCCAAAAAGATGGTTTGCTTTCAAAAGAAAGGGAAAGGGTAAGAAAGGAGATAGAAAACTACGCCAAAGAAAAAATGACCATGCAAATGGCCGATAGAATTTATAAAGAATTCATTGGCATTACGCAGTCAAACCTTGAGGCGCTTGTTAATCTATTTCCGGCAAGGCTACGCGAAGTAGCCAAACTTTGGTATGATGGAGCCAATCTAATCGCCCAGGGGTTTGCCAAAAGTTACAAAACAAGTATTGAGCAGGCCGCAGCAGTTCTTGCCGTATTTAGTCCCCAGAAAGACTGGTTTATGAATATTTCGTTGGCCGAGAGGTTGATGAATATTTATAACAACATGATGGACTACAAGTTCGACGATGCTATGGCATCTAAGTACTTGAAAAGGGCTGGCGAGCCAGAACTTACTATTGACGAAAAGACTGGTGAGGAAAAATGGACCGGCGGAGCTGTCCCTCTTTTGGATGAGGATGGCGAGCACGTTGAAATAGATGGCGTGTTGCAGTTTAAAAACTGGGACAATGAAAAGGCAAAAGCTCGTATAGATGACGCGGCCAAAACCCTAAAATCTTTACGGGGTAAGTCATTGCGCGAACTATTGGATGCGGGGCAATTAGATAAAGCCGCAAGGTTTGTTCGGATGTATTCTGAAGTGTACGACAGTCCCAACTTCAGTTTTTACACCCCAAGCGGCGAAAGGGGATATGAAAGCCGATCCGAAAAAGGTACATTAAGAAAAATTGCCTGGGGCGGATATAACACAATTGAGAAGGCCCTTAAGATTATGGAGGCCACCGAGAAGAACAAAATGGATGTCATCCATAATGAACTTGGTGAAATGCACAAGGTGAGGTCGTTCTACAACAACATTGCCGATCCATTGAGCAAAGACGGCCACGTCACAATGGACACCCATGCTATTGCTGCTATTTTGTGGAAAGCATTGAGCGGCGCCAGCTTTGAGGTGACGCAAAACTTTGGAGGCGCAGGTACCAAATCTGAAGCGTCAATTGGTTCAAATGGTTTATATCCGGTTTTTGCTGAAGCATATAGGGAGGCTGCTAACAACCTTGGCTACCTTCCAAGAGAAATTCAAAGTATAACATGGGAGGCCGTTCGCATGCTTTTTAAAGCAAAATGGAAAGGCAATAAGGAAAATGTTAAAAAAATCGGCAATATTTGGGCAAAATTCAGAAATGGAGAACTTACAATCAAGCAAGCCAGAGAGCAAATCTGGAACCTCGCCACAGCAGGGACAAGAGGAACTACTGAAGAAGCAATCAGAAATGGTGAAGGAGTGGGAAGCCCGGACTGGGCAGAAATCCTCGACAGCGGACTTGATCCTGAACGAGTTAGAAAAGCCAATGACGCAGTCAGACTATCTATGGCTGGCGGGGTACGGTATGACGGTGAGCGAGGCGTTGGACGACCCGGAGATGCTACAGGAGCTGCCCGAGTGGTTCCAGGACCTGCCGAAGGGGGAAAGCCCGGGGGCGTGGAATTAACCCCTCAGTTAAGCAAAGGACAAAGAGAAAAAACACAAGAAGATGAAAAAATACAACGAGGACGATCCGAACAGACCGGAGACATTCGAGGACGGGTACAGGGCAGAAGCCTTGCGCCGCTTAAAGGTGCACCAACTGTTCAAGGCATCTCAGGACCAGACCCGGGGCTCGTCTCAGCAGCCGAAGAATATGCCAAACAAAAAGGCATAAATCTTAAGAGGCAGTCTGAATATGTAAAGGTTGATTTAGACCGTGCAAAACGTATAGCAGACGCTTATACAGAAATGAAGCACGATCCTAACAACCCCCGAGTTAAGCGTGCTTATAACGAGTTAGTTAAACAAACAAGGGAGCAGTATGATGCCTTAGCAAATGCTGGGTATGAATTTTCTTTTTACGATGCCGATACAGACCCATATGGCGGGAACCCTTGGCCTGCCATGCAAGACCTTCGTAATAATAAGAAAATGGCTGTGTATGGGACATACGCAGGATATGGTACGAAAGGCATTACTGACGCCCAGCTTGAAGAAAATCCAATGCTGGCGCCTACGGAACTTAAATGGCCCGACCAAAATGGTAAGCTACACGTAGTTACTGCTAACGACCTGTTTAGGGCTGTCCACGATGCATTTGGGCATGGGTTGGAAGGGGCCGGTTTCAGGGGGCAAGGAGAAGAAAATGCATGGCAGGCTCACGTTAGATTGTACTATGGCCCTGCCATTGAGGCAATGACTACGGAAACGCGTGGACAAAACTCATGGCTAAATTATGGCCCATATGGAGAAGCTAATAGAACCGCAAAAGTAGAAGACACTACGTTTGCCGAAAATAAAATAGGCATACTTCCTGAGTGGACCTGGACTGAAGGCCGTGCCGGGGATATGGAAGAGCCTGGAATGCAACCAAGCCTCGGAGAGCGCCAGGCCGCGCCTTCATTTGCAGAGCTGGACGAGATACTTGATATGTCTCCAGTGAAGAGCCGTGCCGCCCGGGAGAAGCTCATCGATCAGTACGGCAAAGAAACTGTCGATAGAATGATAGAAATATCTCGTAATTTTACGAAAATTATAAATGGCCTTGAAGAACAGGGCGTAGTCGAAAAAGATTGTCCATGATGAAAACATCCCTCCTTTCCGCAAGCGACAAAAAGAAGCTGAACCAGGCCGTTGAGCACGAGCTGTATGCTTCCAATTTTTACAAGTATGCTGCATCCTGCTGCCAGAAGTATGGCCTTTTCGGTGCCCAGAAGTTCTTTGAAAAGGAATCGGCAGACGAGCTGGAGCACTACTATAAGCTGCGTGATTTCTTCAACGACCGGGGCGACGAGGCTGACATGCCGCAGATTGATGCTGTAGAATTTAAGGAGGGCATAGACCTGATGGGCATCCTGGACGCTGCCTACGAACTGGAGAAGGACCTGGGCGATTTCTACAACGAGTTTTACTTTGCCACCAAGGACGCCACCGTCCACGCCCGCATCCAGAAGTTCGTCAAGATACAGACAAAAGCTATTGGTGAATATGGTGACCTGCTCGCCCGGTTGAGCCTTGTGAGCGAATGCCCAGGAGGTCTGTTAATATTCGATCAGGAACTCGGAAACAAATAAGGAATGGCAAAGAACCTTAGGCCCTGCAATTTCATTGTAACAAAGGGCGGCAAGGAGAAGTCCATGTCGTTCGACGAGATGCGTGAATACCTTCTGGCCAACCCTGACGTGTGGATGCCGTCCAGCACCCGTAAGATCGGTGCCGGGAAGATGCAGCCGTCGCTGGGGGGAAGAGAAGTTGCGGATGATTTTAAAGAAACCATTGCTGAAAGACTGGGCCAGTTCGAGGATAGAATAGAAGATAATAACCCGCCAACTGTTCTTGAAGTAGCGGAGACAATTCTTCCAAAATCTATTTTTAAAAGATATCAAAGCCTTTATGAAATGGCGGCCAGAAATGGATTGCTTGTGGAAGACACCCCCCCCTCGACTGGCGCAATCGCAGAGTTTGACATGAGGATTCAATTACATCCTCCAACAATTAAATATTATTTAAACAATTATGAGGAGTTTGCAGATACATTAAACCATGAGATTATACATGGGTTAGTAATGTATGGGCTTGCTGGCAATCAAAAAAAATACAATTTGTATAATGATTTACAAGGCGTAATGAGTAGTATTGAAAAAAACTACGACAAAGCAAGCGATGAGGCAAAGCAAATTATAGATTGGATTAAAGAGGTACAAAGTGAAAATTTTTATCAAGATATTGAAGGGGCTACGAAAGAAGAGATTTATGCTGAAAAATTTAGACGAGTTGGCGACCTTGAGGAGTTAATAACATACGCTTTTACAAATACAGAGTTTGCTAAGTTCCTCGACAGCATCCCTGCATCAAAAGATATTAAGGCTTCTGGCAAAACCATATTTGACCAGTTAAAAGACATTATACGCACATTCATCCAGTCTCTTGCAAAGGGGTCCACAGCATTAGACGAGGTGAATGAAGTGTTAAATAAGTATTTTGACACGTCTTTTCGAGAAAAAGAATTCGTAAAAAATAATAAGAAATATGGGTGGGGATATAAGTTTGAGGCTACCAAGGAAAGGTTGCAGGCCAGTGCAGGCGGAAGGACGCCTGTTGGAGAGATAAGCTGGGTGAAATCCCCAGAGGGCAAAGGCGATCCATCAATATCAGAAAGAAACCCAGCTATTCAAAAAGCCGCTCAGGATTATAGGGATGGGAAGATTTCGCAGGACGAGTTTGGCAAAATAATTGACGAGAACAGACCCATTGGGCCAATTACAAGATTCTTTGAGCCGGCAACCGAAGAAGAAGTTAAAAATGCACTAAGCACCGACAAAAAAGAAAAGGTTGGGGCAAAAGTTGAAAATGGCGAAAAGGTTGGTTTACGTTTAGATATTCCAGCCTATAAAGACAAAAATACTTGGGTGGTTTCCGTGCATGAAGGTACGGATGAGAAAACTGGCAAAATTATATCGTACACAAATGTTGCCAGAATCAAGAACGCAAAGTTTGTCACCAACCCATCGGTTGCTCTCAAAATTGCAACAGGAGATGTCGCAAAGTCAACCATTGCAAGAATGATTGGGGAGTGGCAAAACATACCGGGCAAAAGTTTTGAAGAGAAAGGAGAGGCTGCTAAAAAGATAATCCAAGATATAGCAGATAATCCTGATTGGGTGCAGATTGGAATGAACCCATTCCGGCATTCATATTTCTACGACAGGAATCAAAATATAGGACAGCCAGTTGTGGGTGCCGAAGAGGTTGTGCAGGTTGGTGGCTTGGTTTATGCTAAAAATCCGGTATATGCCGAAAAGACTGATGAACAATTTACGGTAAAAGGAACCAATCTTCAGTTCAGCGAAGGCGGCCGGGGTGAGGAGCCGAAAGCCACCGATCCTAATATACGCAAAGCCATCATAAAGGCAGGGCAAATGTTCCGCGAGTCTGGTAACGACAAACGGGCGGCCATTAGTGCTGGCGTAGATGAGCTTGTTAAAGCGGGATATAGCAAAAAGGACGCTACAGACATTATCACGCCTGTAATTGAGCGTATCATGCAGCCCACAGCAGCAGGGTCATCTACATCTCCGGCTGGGTGGATAGGGATGGAGTACATTCCTATGGAGGTCAGGAATAAGATTGCCGTAGGCACAACCACCGTTGAGAACATGAAAGCTCTTGGCGAGATGGCTGTAAAGAACGGAGAAGTTAATCCAGAGAACCTTGTGCAAGAATTTGCAAACGGATTTGCTCGTCCCCTAACTCCCGTTGAGGTGAGCGCATTGGTGTACTACAAGGCCCAGCTGCATAATAAAATCACCGAAGCGTACAAGGCTCTGGAAGATGCAAAGCGCAGAGGCAATGCGGCTCAAATTGAAACAGAAGAGGCCAACGTTGCTAAACTTGAACAGCAGCTACAGAACTATTACATAGCCTCCAGAAAGAGTGCTTATGAAATGGGACTTGCCTTTAGGCTCCGGCAAATGCTTCTCGATCAGGACTATGAACTGACCGAGGTGGGTGCAAAATATCGCGCTAAATATGGTCCAATTCCAGCCGAAACCAAGGCCACGTTTGAGGAGCTGGAAAAGCAGCGTAAAGAACTGTTGGAAAAGGAGAAGCAGCTGGAGCTGGACCGTGAGGCCTTCGAGCGTGAAAAGACAATGGCTGGCCTTGTTCAGCAGGTTGAGCAAAAGAAAAAGGGCAATGATACCGGAGCAAAGTCTGACCAGTCGTTTATTGTTCGTAACATCCTCAATAATATCACAAAAATCCCGTCCATGTTCTCCCGAAAAATCAAAGGCCAGGCATCTGCCGGGCTTAGGGCCGGTGAGCAAACAGATGGGGAGTATATTTGGGAGCAGGCTGTTACTATGGCGGCCAACGAGCTCCAGAAGATGGATAAGCCGGACAAGGCAGCAAAAGACGATGCAATAAAAAAGGGCTTAGAATACATCAAAAGCACAAAGTGGTATAAAAGCTTTGACCCGGACGAAAGAAAGCAAATAGACAGCGAATACATGACTTTTATGCGGGCCAATACAAAGGACCCGTCCGTAAAGGTTACAGACGATGAAAGAATTGTCATCTCCCACAAGACGCTTCGTGATTACACTGAACGCGTTCTGGAAGATAATCCTCTGGATAAAAATGATGTTGATAGGTATAAAAAGCTCATGGAGCTTGTCTCTAAGGAAATCCTAAAGGACATGGCTTCGGAGCTTCCGCTCGGCACCAGCTGGCAGGACATCCGTGATGCCATAACTAAATACGGACAGCAGACACAAGGCTCTCAGGAAGAGCTGGAGGTAGAGATACGGAAGATGAAGCAGCTCGGCCTTAAGATGGCCCAGCTTGAAGCTGTCCTGTCTGGCAATAAACCGTTAAAAACCGGATACCAGAGAGACCCACAAAGCCCAGAGGCAAGGTTTCTTGTTGAGCAAATTAACGAAGGACTTAAGAAGCTTGCCATCAGCGAGATGGAAAGTGAGGCGTTCTTAAGAAGCAGCCTTGACAGAATTAAAACCAGCCTTAAGAATCAAATCGAGGACCTGGAGCAGCAAATAAAAGAAGGGAAGCGTAAGGTGAGAGAAAAATCCAAAGTTGTTTACGACGAGGAGGCTACCACGCTTAAAGAACTTCGTGATTTGCTGAAAGAACAGCTGGACAAGATTGACCCTAAGGGGCGGGAGATAAGTGCAGAAAAACAGCTTAACAATCTTATCGCCAACCTGGAGCGTTCTATTCAGGAATACGAGCGTCGTATAAAGGAAAAGGATTTCAGCGCTTTCAAACAAGTGAAGGCAGCAATTGAAAACCTTCCTCGTACCAATGAGTATAAAAAGTTAAAGGACGAGAGAGATAAACTCAAGAAACAGTTTGAGGACCTTAAGAAAGGACCCCAGAAATCTCCACTTGATAAGAAGCTTGAGGACCTTCAGGATGAATATGATAGCTTGTTGGACGGAACCTATCAGCCAAAACAACCTCCGGTTCAATATAATGATCCAAGGTTAACCGACCTTAGAAATAAAATAAGCGCTTTAAAGCTACAGCTTGGATTTAAGAAAAGCCCGGAGGATGTTAAGATTGAAAGGCTTCGCAAAGAGCTTAATGATCTAATGACTGGCAAGGTACGAAACAAGCCAGTACCATCGCCAGACAGTCCACAGGCAACAGCCCTGCGCGATCAAATAAAGAACCTTAAGGACCAAATGGGAATTACGGCAGCCGCAGAATTATCCCGGGCCATAAAGGCTAAAGAAGCGCAGCTGCGTAAGATAGATGAACGTATTGCTAAGTTGCAAACCACCGGTCAGGACGTTGTTGGCAAGGCCAAAATACAGAGTGCTATTATTGACGACCTGAACGATCAGATAAAGGATAGAAGAAAAATTGTTCAGGACCTGCTCGACCAGCACGGCATCACTGTAAAGAAACTTCTCGAAACTGAAAAGAAAAGAATTCGCAGGCTGATTGCAGAGAAAGAAGAGCGCATTCGCACGAAGAATTTCGGCCCTAAGGTAAGCACTACAAGAAAGCTCACCGAAGACGAGTACGACCAGGAGCTCCGCGATCTTCAGGTGCAGAAGCAATTGCTTTACGAAAAGTACGAAGAGGAGTTTTATAAAGCAGAGTTGGACAATAGACCAAGATGGCAAAAAGTTTTGGATAGCGTTCTTGCTTTGTGGGACGTCTCCAAGTCTGCCGTTTCCGGATTGGATATGAGTGCTCCGCTGAGACAGGGCTTGTTCTTAGTTCTTTCGGAAAGTCCAACCAAAACTCTGAGCGCATTTAAGTTTATGTTTGAGGCAACGTTTGCCAATATAACGGATGAAGCTGCTGTTGGCAGGAAGTACGAGGAATGGCTTGCCGGCATAAAGGCCTCTCCAGAGTATCAGGCAATGAAAGCCTCCGGATTATACCTGGCTGAGCAAACAACAAAGGGTAGGGCAGCTGAAGATGCGTTTGCTAACAATTTGATTTATAATATTCCTTTTATAGAAAAGCCAATATTTGAATCAATAAAAGCAATCACCGGAAAGGACTTAAGACCATTTGGAAAAGACTATAGCCTGCATCTTTACAAGCGAAGCGAGGTGGCATACAATGCATTCCTAAACTATATGCGTGTGGCTGCCTTTTCTGATGCGGTTGAGTCTCTTGGCGCATTAGATGAGCCAATTACATATAAAACGCATCCAGAAGAGTTCAAAGCTATTGCAGAGGTTATTAATATAAGCAGTGGTAGGGCAACACTTGGCAGGGCTGAATCTGCCGCCAACTACATTAATAAGATACTGTTTTCGGTGCGACTGGTATGGTCCAGATTCCTATATCTGTTCCTTCCGTTTAAGGCGCCATTTATGCCGCCAGCAGCAAGAAAGCGAGAAATGATAAAGTATGGCAGGGCTATGGGCTCGTTGGCCGCTATCATGACCATGCTTATTCTGTGGCTGGATAATGACGATGACGAGGATACATACGTTGAGGTTGATCCAAGAGGAAAGTTTATGAATATAAACATCAATGAAAACACCTCCATCAACCTGACGGCAGGCATGAGCCAGTGGGTTTCGTTCTTGTCTAAGCTGATGACTCAGAAGTACAAAAAGACTACCACAGGGGAGGTAAGAAGACTTGGCGAAACTATGTACGATCCTAATTTCCTGGACGTTATAGCACAGTTTATTGCGGGGAAGGCAGCTCCAACACCAAGGCTTGTTTTAGAATATGCAATGGCGCAACCAAATCCGGAAGAAGAAGGCCAAATGATAACAGCCTTTGGTGAACGATATAGCGTGCTTTCTTCATTAGGAAATCTGGCAGTGCCTTTGATTCTTGGTGACGTTGAAAAAGCTGCTGAAAAGAACAGTATGCTCACCGCAATGGGACTTAGTGCCGTAGCTTTCTTTGGCGGATCGATTAACGTTAAGTCCGACAAGTACAAGCTTCCATCTGAAATAATGAACGAGGCTCTTAACCCGGCTGGTAAGGAATACAAACTTGAAGCAGACAAGGCCAGGAATGCTATAAAGCAGAAAGACGCTTCTGCTTTAAAGAAAAGCATTGATAGGCAGGCTCCGGTATATGCCAACTATAAAATGATAAGCAAGCCGGACGAAGAGCTGGCTAAGTCTATGTATGCACAAAGCTTGCTAAAAAGCTATCAGGACGACAAACTGCTGGAGAAAACCGGCCTTAAGTCTGATGAGATGCGCCAGATGTTTTTCTTAATTATGTCCGGGTCGGAGCTCCCTGAAGTTAAGGAGTCTAACCCTGTTAAGAAGGAGGCTATTTATAAAATGCGCGAAGAACTAATTAATAAGTTTAAAAGCATTCCAGAGCCAACAAGGCAAAATATCCTGGGTCAGTACAAAAAGCAAGCAAAGGAAGTTGAAGATGTTATTTATTTGTTTAACAAGCTCGATCTTAAGTACAAGGACGGTAAGACGGACCAGTACAAAGAGATAGACTGGAACATGTTCCTCCCAGCAGTACAGTGGTACCAGGAATATGAGTATTTTTACAAAACATATCCTAACTTCAGAAAGCAAGCAGATAGCAAATGATACACAGAGTAGACAGGGTTAACCCCGATGTGGATGACAGGGTGATAAAGCCCAACGAGGCACGTATGGCCGTGAATCTTCGCTTTGGAGCCTCCACTGACGATACAAATCTATCTGGCGGAACGTTAATATTGGGCAACAAACAATTGCCATTTACTCCTCCTTCTCCAGGAGTTAACAAAATTGTCGGCGTCTATACTGACCTTGAGTCAAGAACTATTTTTTTTGCTTTGTTTAATAGTACTGGTGATCATGGCATTTATAGAATTAATGGACGAAACGATCAAATAGACGTAGTTATAGGAAAGGATATTTTTAACAATTCATATGGAGGTTTTTTAGGTTTTCAAGATAATGATGGGTATGATGTTTCAATGACATATATAAATGGTCTATTATACTGGACGGATAATGTTAATCCACCATATGTAATAAATGTTGAAAGGGGTATAAGAACCATGAATGGCGCTTCAGGAGATGTTTATGCTCAACCCGGTGTGAATATTAACTATTTTCAAATTAAAAGACCTCCTGGGCTACCATTGGATGTGTGTTTAGTTTCGCCAATAACATTATCAGCTCCTGCATATATTGTGTCAAAATATGAATACTCAATGATTCAGATATCAGTTGATATATCACCTGAACTTGCTATTCGACAAACCGTAGTAAAAAGAGCTCCATTCTATAATGAGCTTGGCACGCAATATAGTTATTACTATGAATATGACGACAATGAGGTTAGTAAGTTGGGCCCTTGGACAAAGCCAATTTTTTTTAAAACGAATGTAGTGCTAAGAGTTCCTGATTATGAGAGATTAAACTATTTAGGAGCAATAGATTTTGGGGCTGTATATAAATCATATAATGTAAAGAAAGTTGTTTTTGTGTATAGGGAGAGCGAGGATGGCGCTCCTTATTTATTAGCGGAAGTGGAAAATAATAATAACAACTTTAAATCTGTTCGTTATCTCCGGGGGGTCGGGCAAGCTTCTCTTGCTCCAAGTGCATCTTCTATGAATTTTAATCCAAATGATAAATCTATAAATTGTGTTGTTATAGATCAAACATCACTAAATAAAACAATTATAGACTTAAGTATTTATGCACAAAAATTTGATTCAGTACCATTGGTTAGTAAAACTAATACAATTGCTCAGAACAGAATTAATCATGCTAATTATATATTAGATAGAGACAATTATAATGATATTAGATTAGATTTAGAATTAGAAAAAATTACAATACCAATAGGGTTTGATCCTTATACAGTACAAAACCAACCAGGTACTATTTATCAGGATAATCTATGTTTGCCAGGTGGAGTGTATGAAATTGGTATTGAATTATTAGATTTTGCTGGAAGACCAATTGGTGTGGTTTCAAACAAAGAAGTAATAATACCAAATTTTATAGTAAGTACAATTCCTTACAAAAGAAAATTTGACAATACATTGAATCAATTTAAATTTCAATTAGCCGTAGGGTTTAATAATATACATAATGATTTCTTTAGCAATCTATATAAAATAAAATATACAATTTCTGGTAGCCTTCCCTATTGGGCACAATTTTATAGAATAGTTAGTACAGGGGCAAAAAATATAAATTATTTTCACAGAACCGCGTCTCCGATCTTTATTTATTATGAAGATCAAAACGGTGTAAGAGTGCCAGTAGTGTTTGATAAAATGATTTCGGATATCGATTTAAATAATGCGTTTAAAAAATTTGAACCATCAATAGTAGGTCTTAATAAAAACTGGGTGTATAAAGGATTTGCTATACAAAAAGGAAGCATTCCCGTAAACTACTCAGAGGAGGAAAATTTACATATACAATTTGCTGAAGAATATGTGCCAGTAACAGTTTATACAGATGCACACCTTAATGACCCAAACTATAGACCACCAATGGTAACCCAATATGTTGCAAAAGAATTTAAAGTTGTTGGGGAAAGAGATGGATTTTTTTTCTTAGAGGTCGATGATCCGTCATATTTAACAACATATTTAAACACAACAAATATTCCATCAGACTGGAAAGATAAAAACCCAGTAACAATTTTTAATGCACTTTACTATAATATTCTGGTTTATTCAAAAAAAACAACACAAAACTCAATTTTTTATCAAAATTCACAAGTTTTTAATAGAGATCAGTATGTCTCGGGCCAAAATAATTATGTAGCAGGGGATTGTTATTTAACATATTCTACAGAAGACTTTAGCGTTAAAAACCGAAGCTTTGCGATAAGGGTTTTGGGAGAGCCGAATAAGGAGTTTAAGTATACGTATGTACAGTTTAATGAATTAAAAAACATTCCTTTACTTATGCTATCGATGAATCCCAGAAGTCGCTACGCTACAAATTGGCCTAAAGATGTAGGTCAGCCAGCGATAGTGAACACTAATCAAAAAGAGGTAAGGTTTGAAAATGGAATAATATTTTCATCACCTATTATAGAAAGAACTCAAATAAACGGTCTTAATCAATTTAACTCCTTAGACTTTAGGCTTGCTCCTGTGGAAAATGGCCCAATTACATCCTTAGTTGTAACGAATGCCACTCAAAAAGAACCCGGTGTTATGCTGGCAATTGGAGCCAGCGGAATAAGTTCATTTTATTATGACGCTATTCAATTAACGAATATTGATGGCTCCAGCAATATAACCACGACAGACTCCTATCTTGCCTCACAGAGACCACTTCTTGGTCAATATGGGACTTTAAGGTCTATGAGTATCACTAAAACTCCGCTTGGAACTGTGTATTGGTGGAGTGATGTCGTCAATGATTTAATAAGATACACAAATGCGGGCCTTGAAAGACTTGGGCTAACTTTTTCGTTTTCTAATTATTTACGAAAAAAGTATAACGACAACCCATATATAACAACATGGTATGATCAGGTTACAGATGAAATTAATCTTATAGGAAGGGACACCTTTGCTGCCACGTTTAGCGAAAGATATAAAACATTTCAAGGTGAGCGAGACTTCTTTGAATATGGGACGGTTAATACGACACCAGAAAGAGCTATTTCGTTAGCTACCAAGACATATTATTTTATTCAGGGCAGAATATTTGTATCAGATGTTGATGACGCCACAATCCCAAATAATTTTATTTTTGGTTCGTATAAAGATCCTGAGCTTAATCTTGTAACGAATGAAAATCCAGCAATAGTTAAGAGATGGAGCCAGATTAAGATATTTGGAAATAGACCAAAACTTACAAGACTATCTACTCCAGCAGAAGGTTATATCCCCGACCCAAATACTGGTATTGATGCTTCTATATTAGTTACATCAATACTTCCTGACTATTATATTAATAGAAAAGGAGACTGGGAGGCTGCTATACGGAGGGCTCAAAATACTAATGGAGGCCTAATGGCAGGAAAACTTATGGAAAGTAGGATAATATATTCTAAATTTGCGTGGAATGCAGAGGGTTTTCAAAAGCTTAACTTCATTGAAGTGAAAAGTAATATATCAATAGTTCAATAGTATGGCAGACAAACAGTTTAATTGGGAGGCACTGCTTCAGTTTGTGGGCCCCGCATTGGGAGCTGGGGCAGCATATTATGGCTCAGATCCAATGAGAGAAGAGGCGGACCGCTTGCAAAAAGAGCGCGAACGCCTTCTTGCGGAAGGGGCCCCTCAGCTTTCACCAATAGAAGAATCAGAACTTGCTGCTGCGCGGAGTAGGGCTGCCACGTCTCGCGCTCCAGGATATGCTCAGGAATTAGAAGGGATTTCCCAGCAACAGGCAGATATTTTGGCGGCTGGGAAAAGAGGCAGCGCAACAAGTAGTAATCTTATGAACCTTTTGTCGAAGCTTAACCTTCAGGGACAAGCCGCAAGGCGCAATCTTGCCGTTAGGGGCGCTCAAGCCCAGAGAGCTGCGCAAGGAGAGCTTTCTAATTTAGCTATGACAGCTGATGCAAGAAGGCAGCAAAGAAAGCAGCAGTGGGAGTCTCAGCTTGCAGCTATGGATGCAGCAGCCCGTCAATATAAAGCACAGGCGGGAATGGCTCCTTTGCAAGGGGCGCTTTCTATGATGCCTTCCGGAGGGTTTGATTTCACGAAGTTTTTTACCCCTGGGGGTGCGAATGCGCCAATGGCATCATCACCATATAAATCTTTTACTGAAATACCCACTCAATTTTCTGACAAAGAGCCAATATATAATCCATATACAGGAGGTACAGGAATGAGAATGGCTGTACCAAGTGGCCCCGGGGCGACGCCTCCCACAAGTTCTTTTATAGACAGTGAAGTAAGAATCAATCCATATTACAGGTTCTAAATGTTTGCACCAGATTTAACGGCTCCATTCGAGAAAAAGAAAACCAACGAGTTTGGCAAGAGCTTTGCCCAAGGGTTGGAGTCTTGGCATCTGATGCAAATCGAATCGCCCAACTTCCCGCGCCGGAAATGGGCGGAGAATTACCAATATGCGGTGGGCAACCAATCCTATCTGCGCACCGTTCAGCCCATCGACAATTTGGGGGCAAATGATAGCCAGACGCTGCTTGGAGCTGATTTGCGCAACATGAAGCTTACGTCCACAATTCTTGAAAGCATTGTTGGTAAGCTGAATAGACAAAAATTTAAGCCCACTGTTAGCATGATAGACGCCTTCTCGATGAATCAAAGAGAAGATATCGAAGCTAAAATGAAGGTGGCAATGATGCTGAGGCAACAAGGGGCAGATATGTCCCAGTATCTACAGCCTCTCGGTCTTACTCCAGACGACATCCCGTTAGATAATACCGAGCTTGAGATAATGCTGAACTGTATGCCACAGTTCGTAGAAGAAATGTATTTAGAGCTTGCCCTGCAAAAGGTGTGCAAGGAAAGCAACATAGAGGTATTATCCAGAATGGCAGACTATGATGACTGCATCACTGGAACTATGGGCTATTATATAAACAGAGTAAATGGCAAACGACAAATTGAATGGCTTGATCCGCTTAATAGCGGTCATTCTATGTCCTTTTATGGTGATGGGCGTGATATTGTATGGAGCTATAGAATTCGCCCTGTACCTCTTGAGCAGGTTCGTGTCGACGCGCAAGACTTCCTAACAGACGATCAGTTAAACAACCTAAGAGGCGGTCAGTTCTCTATTTTGTACAACTGGTTGTACTTTTGGACGAACAACAACAATAACTATCTCACCACTTTTACAAACACCTACACTGACTATGTACTTGTCATGGACTTTGAGTATGTCTCCACAGACCTACTCTATACAAATGTCAAGAATGGGAGGGCTTATAATGGATATACCAAAAAGACTCCCGGAAAAGATGGCGATGTGTACACAGCTAAGGTTCAGAACCTCTTCGGGGGTAAGTACATATGCGGATCTGGCTACCTGTACGACTACGGGGTTAAGCCAGGGATCCGTCAACCTATCGTAACAAACAACGAGGACGCATTCAAAGTAAATGCATCTAAAGTTTACGGCTCATTCATTTGGCATCAGAGCAGTATGGTGCGTGGCGAAACCATCAGCATCATCGACCGGGCTAAGCCACATATTGATGCCATAGAAGATACGTTCAAAAAGTTTAAAACATACGTAAAAGAGTTTCTCCCCTGGATGATAAGGGTGGACCAGGATGCCCTGGCCGATCTTGCCATGAAGGAAGGGGACGCGGTAACGGCTGAGGACTTAATGACCACGTTATTGGAACGTGGACTTGGCGTTGTCTCTTCCAGCGCCTACCGTGGGTTCCATAATGCCTCTGTTAAGGATGCCATAGCCATGATAGGAAATGATGGTGGCGGCAACCTGCAAGTGTTGTGGAGCCTGCTTTTGCAGCAGATTAACCTGCTGCACGACATTGTTGGCGTCCCTAAAATAGATACCGGGGGCGGAGTGAGCCCAGAGCAGGGAAAGGCCGTAAGCCAAATGTTGCTTCAGGGCAGCGAAAATGTTCTATCTGGATTGATGGACGCCAAAATAAGGCTTTATGGAAGTCTTTGGGAAAACCTTATGTGGGACATCCTGCACACGGGAGAGGCTGGGGTAATGAACAGCAGACAGTTTGTTGTACCTCCAGGGAATCCGAACATGAAGATTCCCAACCTTATTGTGGAGCCTTTGCCAACGGATATTCAATGGCAGGATCTTTACAATAAGGCCCAGCAAGCGATGGCTGCCGGAATTCTTACAATGGACCAATACGCATACCTGCAAATCATTGACAACATGAAGCAGGCGTGGGGTTATCTCGCCGTTCAGCAAAAGCGGACTGAGATGAAAAAGATGATGCAGCAACAGCAGATCGATCAAGCCAACACAGAAAGGCAAATGTTGAGCAATCAACAGGCGCAGCAGGGCAAAGAAAAGCTGGAGCTGCTCAAAATTATAGGCACAGTGATAGGCGAGTACGCAAAGGCTGCGTTTACGAATCCTATGAATACTCAAAATCCTGATGTAATTTTGCAAAAAGTACAATTAGAAATAGATAAAATGTATGGAGGAGGTAATGAACAACAGCCCGGAGGCTCTATCTTATCAGGAGGAGCAGCCGCAGGAGCAGAACAGCCTGTTTCCGCTGGCGGACAACCCGTTCAAGGTTACGAAGGTGAGCCTGGATACGGAGGAGAACTACCAGCAGGAGAGCCAGGAGCCGCAGGAGAATACGCCTGAGGCCCCACTGGTGGCAGAAGAGCCACAGCAAGAGCAGATACAGGGGGATGATATAGAAGCCCTGCGTCAGCAACTTGCAGAACTTGAACAAAAACTTCAGGACGCACAGACCACCACACGGGTGGAGTATAGACTTCCTGAAGATGTCCTCGAAATAATTAACAAGCCCGAAACGCTTGCTATGCTTAACGAGGACTATTCCAAAAAGTCTGTTGCAGAGTTGATCAAGGAGGCATTTAAAGAAGCCAACCCTTGGGCCACAACTGACAGACACGTTGAATCGCATCTGAGAAAACAATATCCAGATATTGACTTTGATATGCCCGATGATCTTGGATTGTCTGCGGAGGAATATGATGCTATTGCATGGCAGGCCGAAGGCATTCGCCAGCAGCGCATCACTCAACAGAACGAGATTAAAGGAAAGATTGAAGCCGCAAAGAGTCCCGTATCCACCCAGTTTGATTTGGACGGTTATCAACAACAGTTCAATAATATAGTGGAGTCGAGCTTAACTTCAATAAAGCCGGAGCCACTGCCCCTGGAAATTCCGGGGTACCAGTACCCGGCGATTAATGCGGAAAAGATTAAGGATATTGTGTATAGCAATGAAGTTCCATTGAGTCTCGATAAGGAAGGCAATGTGTGGCCCAACATGAAGGCTGCTGCTGCTATGGCCGAATTAGAGATGCTTAAGAGCCAGATTCCGGCGATGTTGGAAGCGGCAAAGCGAGCAGCTCCTAAGGAGGCAATCGAAGCAATGAACAGAACGCTAAACAATCAGGTACCCGCAAATAACGTCGCTCCTATAGACCCTAAACAGGTAGTCTCTGCAAAAGGACCATCAATTGGCGGAATGAGGATAGTAGGCGTTCAAACCAATTTTTAACAATTTAAAATCGACTAAAAAAAATGGCACTTCCTAATGGTCCTGTAAATGGATTTTCTGGTGCTCAAGCCACCAGCCCCGCAAACGCAGCGGATGCAGCCACCCTATCTGGTTTGGCTGATAGCGTATCTTTCGTTCGTGATTTCTGGCCCACCCTGTTGGATCGCTATCCTGATCGTCAGCTCATCGAGAATGGTCTTATGGCTCATCTCGTTGACAACAAGGCCTTCGTAGGCGTACAAAGCAACACCACCCAGGTATTTCATGCTGAGCAGGAGTCTGTTCTGAACACGCTCACTGTTGCGACAGTTACTCCTGGCGGCTCTCCTGGAGCAGAAGCTACTCTCACCGTAAACGCTATTGTTTACAATGGAGGTAACTACCGCTATGCAACTGTTGGACAGAACTTTCAGATTGCGGACAATCCAAGCGTTCTGCTGAACGTAACAGGTGTTTCCGGAACTGGAGCTACCTTCACAATTACAGTTCGTCCCTCAAGCGATATCACGCTTAATACATCTGTAATTCAAGTGGGTGACACCCTGTTGCCTCAGGATGCTGTAAGTAATCCTACCGATGATTTCCCTAACGGTACTGTTCGTGGATGGTCTCGTTATGGCGTGTACTTC
>Ga0315904_10005273_pt1 | contig 18008 bp, 28 predicted proteins | sample LakEriMetagenome_6_FD_203529 | JGI IMG/M metagenome (GOLD analysis project Ga0315904, IMG submission 203529) | Freshwater fungal communities from buoy surface, Lake Erie, Ohio, United States - Buoy 12 MA120 | ecosystem: Environmental > Aquatic > Freshwater > Lake | place: USA: Lake Erie, Ohio...
TGAGATAACTCCATTTAAGAAATGGTATATTAAAAGTATTGAGTTTAGTAACTTTCTTTCTTATGGAGAAAATCAAAAATTGGATTTTGATAAATGTAATGGAATTACTGTTGTTGAATCCGATCCTCCTAATTTTGGTGGTAAAACTGTCCTTACTGTCGATTTATTAATGTTTTTGTTTTTCAACACAACAACAAAAACCCAAAAAGCTGAAGAAATATTTAATAGGTTCAGTGATAGCGATAAGGTTTCAGTTAAGGGGGATATTGTTATTGATGGTGAAGAATATATTATTGCAAGAAAAATTGAGAGAAAGAAATCTAAATCGGGGGAATGGAATGTCAAAACTGATTTGGAGTTCTTTAAGAAGTTACCAAACGGAGAACTTCAGAATTTTACTGGTGAGCAAAGAAGAGAGACCGAACAATTCATTAAGACATCGATTGGAGACATTGATGATTTTTTAATGACGATATTGACTACTGCATCGAATTTGGAAGATTTATTGGAATCAAAACCAACTGCTCGTGGACAGGTTTTGAGTAGGTTTCTTGGATTAGAATTTTTGAAGAAAAAAGAAGAAACTGCCAAAGAAATATATTCTGAATATTCTAAAGGTATGTTATCAAATGTATATAATACCGAAAAACTTAAACAGGAAATTGACGATGCCAAGAATGAAATTTTGAAATTAAAAAGTGAGATTGATTCATCTGAAAAGATGATTGATGATGTTAATAACAGATTAAAAGTTGGTCAAGATTATAAGGACAATCTCCTAAAGTCAAAATTTATCGATATTGACCAAGAATTGATTTTATTGAATCCTCAAAAGTTGGAACTTGAAATTAATGAATTGAAACTCATTGGATCCAATATTAAAACTCAAATTAGTAATGTTAAGATTGTTGAGCCTAAAGAATTTTATGAAGAAATAAAACATGATAAAATTAAAGAAAAACTGGCTTTAAATCTGGTTGATATAGGTATTTTGTACAATAGAATTTCGGAGATCGAAGAATTGTCTCAAAAATATAGTGGAGGTGTTCAGTGTGAGCATTGCGGTATTAAACTAATTGATGCAACATTGGTTAAACAGAAGATTTCAGAATTGGATAATCTCAAAGTTAACGCTTCTGATCTCAAGTCCGAGATTGACAGTTTGGATTTACAAGAAAAATCATTTACTTTTTTAAAAAAAGATTTTGATGAATATGAAAAAAATAAGTTAATCAAGGAGAAATATGAGGTTTCTTTGGAATCGAATGATCTGAAACTAGTTAAAGTTGAGGATAAACTTAAAAGATATAATGAAGTTCAGGACAAGATAAAGAAAAACAATGAGGTTGATGCTCAACTCATTAAAGCTAATTTGAGGATTGATGAACTCATTTCAGAAAAAAGAAATTATGAGAGGATTCAAACCACAAATCAAAATGAAATCAAAAATCAAAACAATAAAATTGACAAGAACAACGATATTATTTTGAGGATTGCGGAAGAATTTGAGAAAGAAAAACTTTATAAAATTTATTTGGAGATTTTTGGTAAGAATGGTATATCAAAGATGATAATGAAAACTATGATGCCTTTGATTAATTCTGAATTACAGAGACTATTGGAAGACTCTTGTTATTTCAATTTGGAGGTAAGAATAAGTGATAAGAATGAGGTTGAGTTCATTATGATTGATAATTCAACTGGTGTTGAGAAACTAATGACATCAGGTAGTGGTTATGAGAAAACAATCGCAGCAATGGCATTGAGGGCGGTATTAAGTAAGATATGTTCATTACCAAAACCTAATGTGGTTGTATGGGATGAGGTTTTTGGAAAGATAAGTAATGACAATTTAGATTTAGTTGGAGAATTTTTTAATAAAATTAAGGATTACTTTGAAAAGATTTTTGTAATTTCGCACAACCCAATGATAAACAATTGGGCAAACAATGTTGTTAAGATTAAGAAGGTAGATAATATTTCACGAGTAATACAATAAATCAAATGCAAACATTTCTTCCATACGCAGACATTAGAGAATCATTAAAAGTATTAGATAACAAAAGATTGGGTAAGCAAAGGGTTGAAGCTTATCAAATAATCTCGGCGATAACAGGAAGACCAAAACTTGACGGAACACCATATAAAGGGTGGTTAAACCACCCTTGTTCTGTTATGTGGAAAAATTATGTTCCACTATTGAAATATTATTATAATGAATGTATTGATGAATGGGTTAGTAGAGGATTTGTTAATACTATGAAAAAAGAAGACATTCAGGAAACAATTGAGTATCCAAAATGGTTTGGTAATAAAAAATTTCACAACTCACATAAGTCCAATTTGCTGAAAAAAGATTATCTTTACTACTCCAAATATAGTTGGGGGGTTAGTTCGGAAAATCCTTATGTTTGGATGGATAAAGATGGGAAATGGTATGAACAACATTCGGGTAAGAATAATAGAAAATATCTAACATATTCAGTATGAAGTTAAATAAAAATCAATTAGAAAATATTTCGGAAACACTTAAAGATTTCAAATCTTTGATCCCAAGATATATTGAAGTTAAGAATGATGACAACCTATTGAAAAAGTTCTGTGTTAGAAATAGAAACCCTGTTTGGGATTTAACTTCTGCAAAGTATTTTGATACTGGTCTAATTTCTGAAGCATCCAAAAAACAACCCAAAAAAAACTTGGTTTCAGATCATTACATCCAAAGAAGTAGAGCGACAAAGTTTATATTTGATGAATTGGTGTCTAACCCAAATATTACTACGGAAGAATTTGTAAAATTAATTAAAAAATATTGCTCAATTGTTAAATTAACAAAAGAAGAACACGATATGGTTACAACTTTTGCCAACAAAAATAAGGAATATCTTAATTATGAAATATATGTTGCTTGTGGAATAAAAATTGTTGGATTATCTGACATAATGTTATCTTAATTTATTATCTTTGTCATTCAAATAAAAAAATATGAATAAGTATCTTTTGACTGTTATTGGTTATGTTTGTGAAGATGATTGTCCTGATATTGTTTTAGCTATGTCAGACATTATTGATTCGGAAAATGTGAAATTTTTACATAATCCTAATTCGTTTATGATTTGTTTTGAAAGTTCAGTTGAAAAGTCCAATATATTTTGTTATCTTCGGGACATTCTTTTTGACATCAGTGATACGTATATATTGTCAGTGATTGATGATAACTCAACAGTATCAATTCCCAAGTCTGTTGGGGAATTTATATTTGATTTAAATAGTGCGGGTGAATTTACTCTAAATCTCACTAAACAAGAATATGATGAGGATGATGATGATGATGATGATGTTGAACTGATAGAATTATTGAGACAAAAAATGGGTAAGGAATATCAAAAGCCATCCTTGGATTGTTTACTTGATAAAATATCCCAAAAAGGATTAAATTCGCTAACCCAATTTGAAAAACAATCATTAGAATCATATAGTAAAAATTGAATATGAAAGATAAAGTAGGAACTCCGATTAACCAACAAGAAATTAGTAGTTATCTTAAAGATATCCGTAAACTCAAAGTAATGACTCCTGATAGGGAGAGAGAACTGGCTAGTAGAATGTTATCTAATGATATAAGTGATAAGGAAAAAAGTCAGATTATACAAGAACTTTTGGAGGGTAATTTGAGATTTGTCATTAGTGTAAGCAAACAATATCAAAATCAAGGGTTAGATATTAATGATTTGATCGCTGAAGGTAATTATGGATTACTCAAGGCTATTGAAAATTTTGATTGGTCAAAAAATTTAAGATTTATTTCTTACGCTGTATGGTGGATTAGACAATCAATACTTCAGTCTTTGAATGAAAATTCAAGAACTATCAGACTTCCAGTTAATGTTGTTCAAGAATTACATAAAGCGAAAAAAGAATTAGATAAATCAGGTACAACAATACCCGATAAATTTGCCAATTTACCGTATACAATAGATTTAGATAGTCCATTTAATGATGAGGGAGATACCCTATTGGATTTAATTTGTAACCCTAATTCCATAAATCCCGATTCAAATTTATCTTCAGAGCAAACAGTTAAAGACAAGTTGATGTCAATACTCAATATTTTAGATGAGAGGGAAAAAATAATTATTGAAGATTATTTTGGGTTATCAGGTAATACTCGTACACTTGAAGATATTGGAAATGATTTTGATTTAACAAAAGAACGGGTTCGTCAAATTAAAGAAAAGGCTTTGAGGAAACTCAGAAATGAAACGGCAGTTTTGTTTGACTATTTATAATTTTTAGGTATTTATATCAAATAAACCAAAATATATTTTATTATGAAAAAATTTTTAGAGATTAATTTTACGCTTATAGTTCTTGTGATTTCATTATTGAGCTTGTTTAAAAGTTGTGGTGATTCAAGGGAATTAACGAAGATAAAAAAAGAAATTACAACAATAAAAGATTCCACATTTACAAAACAAGAATTGGCACGAGAGTTAAAAATTTCTGGTTTGGAGTCAGAAAAAAGGATGATACAAGCAACAAGTAGAACATTGTTAGATGTTAGAAGACAGACAGAAATTGAAGAAGAAATTAAAAGATTAAAAGGGAAATAATGGATTGGATTCAAAGGAATTTTAAAACATTAATATATATTTCTTTTTTAGTTCCGATATTAACAGTTGCATTTGTATCTATATCTCATGTTACTACTTGGTATGGATTGACAAATCCAATGAGTTGGGCAATTTATCTTTCTGTTGGTATTGAGATTGCTGCATTATCTGCTTTGGCGGCAATATCAGCACAGATGGGTCGAAAGGTTTATTTCCCTTTTGGTATAGTAACATTAATACAATTTATAGGAAACATCTTCTTTGCTTATCAATATATTGATATAAACTCCGAGATGTTTAAAGACTGGGTTGATTTGGTAGATCCTGTTGTAAGTTATATCGGAGTTGAATCAGGTAATATGGTTGCACACAAAAGATTTTTATCATTTTTTTCGGGAGGTATGTTACCATTAATTTCACTTTCATTTCTTCATATGTTAGTTAAGTTTGAGGAAGAGGAAAAAAACAAGAAACCTGATACTAAAGTTGAAGATGTTGATATAGATGCATTGAGTATTGAAGCGGGTAAGATTGAAGCAAAACAAATAGAAGAAAAATATACCCCAACAGAAGAAGAACTCATGCGTTTAGAAAATGAGTTGAGAAAATTAAATGAACAAAAGTTTGGGATTCTAGAAGAAACGATAACTGAACCACAACAGATAGAAACCCCTGAAGTCGTATCAGAAACTGAAAATGTAATTGAAGAGATAAAAACAGAAAACAACGATCAGCTGATTGTTGAAATTGTTCCACAAGAAGAGGACTCAACTATTCAGGTTGAACCTGATTTTTATAAGGAAGAAGAACCTGACTATACTATAGAGGGTGAATCTATAACACCAACAAGTAAAAGGCTAGTTTATACAAAGAATACATAATAATGATTGAATTAAAAAAAATAGTGGGGTTTGAATCTTTGCTATCTAACTATGAAAAAAAACAAATAATATTATGTCATTCGTCAAGGGAGGTAAGTGAATACTTAACCTCCCTTAATGTTAGATATAGTGTTGAACTCAATAAAATTCCTAACTATATTATAGATAGGGAGGGAAACATTTTCCAACTATTGGACGACTATGAATTTAGTAATTTCTTTCCTTCAGAGTCCATAAATAAAAAATCTATAATAATTTGTTTGGAAAATTTAGGTTGGTTAGAAAAGAAACCTTTATCAACTGATTATATTAATTGGAAAGGTAATATTTATAATGGAGTAGTTTATGAGAAAAAATGGAGAGATTACTTTTATTGGCAACCATACACAGAAATACAATTTCAAAATACGGCTTTGTTATGTGTAGAATTGATAAACAAATTAGGAATAAAAAAACAAGTTATAGGACACAATACTAAAGTTGATTATGTTGAAAGTTTTGAAGGTGTTGTTTGTAGAAGTAACTTTAACACTAGACATACAGACTTAAATCCATCATTTAACTTCATAAAATTTGAAAACTATATAGAAAATGAGCAATTTGCATAACGATAGATATGATGAAATAAAATCTTTATTAAAGAAATCAAGGTTAATTTTTGAACAAGAACAAATTAACATTGCTAAAGATATTGAGACTAGACTTAGTCAAGATATGGAGTATGAAACCTCACAAGATGGTAAAGAAACGGACAAACCAAAAGATGATAAGGTACAGAAGTATAGAATATCAGGAGGTATTTTAGCACTTCATGGTAAAGAAAGAAGTGATTTAGATATTACCACAGACGATAAGATCGCGTTCCAAGAAACTATGGATGAATTTGTGAATGAAGTATCAGATTTGGTTGATTTTAACACATTAAATGTTTATGAGAATAGTGTTGAATGGTCAGGCAAAGTCATTGATGAGGATTTAGAGTTTATTTTTATAGTTGGTGAAGATAGTGGTATTTATATTAATGGGCAAACAGTAAAAGTTGATCCAGAATTTATGGATATGATAACTAAACTACAACAATTTTACCAAAAGTTTAAATCAAAATGGGGTAAAGTTCTTGCAGTAAGAAAGAAAACAAGAGAATCTGAAGAATAATATGGAGCAAAATATCAAAAATACTTTGAATGACTACGCTAATTTTCTTTTGAAATTACTTTTAGCTTTAGTTATATTATATGGGTTTTTTTATATCTTCAAGCCCAATACTAGCATGTCCAGTGAAGATAAACAAAGAATCGACTCCTTGATTTTAAAAGTTAATGTTATTCAGGAAGAACAAAAAAAGTTGGATACAAATATCCTGAAATTCGAAGAGGATGTTGAGTTAATATCCGATAGAATACATAAAATAAAAAAAGATAAATCAATAATAAGAGAAGTATATCATGATCAAATTTTACGTGTTTCTACTTTTAATGACAGTCAAATTGACAGCTTTTTCACAGCAAGATACGGACACAATCCCCATTAAATGTTTTCCTGATAGAGTTGTTAGATCCATAGTTAAAGATTTAATTAAGGGTGACTCTGCAATTGCGGAAATAAAAATGTTGGACACTGAATTATTGTTAACACAAGAAAAAGTTAATATCAAAGATAGTATAATTTCAGATTTAAAACTCAAAGATAGTAAAAATACTGAAATAATATTTCACGAGAGAGAACAAAAAACTATCTATAAAAAAAATATTGAACGATTAGAAGCTGACCTTAAAAGGTCAAAGCAGATAAACCGAGCAGTCGCGTTTTTTGGTACTCCAATAATTTTAACGCTACTGGTTCTAGTGGTAGTAGGAATATAATGGCACTTTCAAATTCAGAAATTAAAGAAATCGAAGTTTTGATACGTAAAGAAATCAAAACATTCATGAATCACAACACCATTAAACAATTTGAGGATAAATTAATGGATAAAATAGGACAGGATATTAGAAGAGGTAAATTGGAGGGAGACGTTAAAGAAATAGTAGTAAAAATGTTCCGAGAATTTTATCAATTTATGTGGATGAACAGAAGTTATTGGGAACCAAGATTAAAAAATGCTTAAAATGGAATCATCAAAAGAACTTTATAGAAAAGGAATTGATAATTCCTTTTCTCAAATACAACTAAACCCAGAAACTATTAAAGATATGAATAAGTACAAAAGTGAGTTTAAAGAGAATGAATCGTTAAAGGGGGGTAAATCAGATAAATTATCATTTAATGATTTAGTAAAAAAACATACAATACCTGGAAGATCGTCTGAAAGGATTGAAAAAATGGTAAAAAATCAACTTATAAAAGGTATAAAAGTTGAGATGGAGCATACTAATGACAAGAAAATTGCTAAAGAAATTGCGATGGACCATATTTTAGAAGACCTCAACTATTATACTAAATTAAAGAAAATTGAAGGTAAAAAAGGGGAAAATACCGAAGCAACATCTTCTGGATCAAGTGGACAATATTCAGGCCCTTTATTTTCAGGTGAGGAACCTAAAAAAGTGGAAACTAAAGAAGCTACAGGTTCTGGATCTGTTGGTGCATATTCAACACCTGCGGCATGGGCTAAATCTACTAGTAAAAAGGATTGGAGAGGTAAAAGTAAAACACAAATACCTGGAGGTTCATTTGTATCAATTAAGAAAAAATGTAAAACATTTCCATATTGTAATCAAGGAGATATTAAAGCGTTGAATTTATATGAAAATGAATCGTTAGATGAGGCGATAAAAAATGTATCGGAAAAATTAGATATTAGTGAAAATATAATTAAGTCAATTTTACAATATGAAATTGAGAGAAAATTAAAATCTAAATGATATTTATAATAAAAAAATCGTATGAAAAATTTAAAAAATCAAATAGATAGATTAGTATTTAAAATTCTGAATGAAGAAATAGATAAACAATCTAATGACATATCTGATAAAATTGAAGGTGAATGGATTGAGATAGATACTAATGAAGAATTACATAGTGACGTTGATGAATCTGAAACTGAAGAAGGTAATGAATTTACAGGTGCTTTGGCTAAAGCAAGAGAAGATGGTGATGATAGTTTTGAAGTTGATGGTAAAAAATATCCTGTTAAGGAAGAAAAAAAATGGATTCAAAAAACAGAATTGAAAAAAGGTGAACTTCACAAGAAACTTAATGTTCCTGAAGGTGAAAAAATACCACAAGGTAAGTTAAAAAAACTAAAAAGTGAGTTACAAAAGAAAGGAGAGGGGGATAAAAAACTTTCACCATCCGATTTGAAATTATTAAAGCAAGTTAATTTGGCTTTAACCTTGAAAGATATTAAAGAAAATGTTACTTTGAGTGAAAATGAGTTAATTGATTTAATAGAACAAATAGTTCTTGAAGAAAAAGAAAAATCAAATATTTCGGTAAAAACACCCGAAGGAATGAAAAAAACTCAAAAAGCTTTGGATGCGAGTAAAAAAGAAAATGAAGATTACGCTAAAGAAGTTACAAAAAAATTGAAAGATTATCTTAAAGATGGTTCCAAAGCCGAATTTGAGGAGAATGCTAAAACTTTCCCAAAAGGTAATGGTGAATTGGCGAAGATGGATAAAAAGGCTTATAAGGCATCAAGTGCGGTTGAAGAATATATTGAAAATTTTGCATATGCTGCCGGTTTGGATGAGTTAGTTTACGATGAAATTGAGCCAAATGAAGAATGGGTTAAGGATAACATTGTAGGATCATCAAGGACAGGAAATAACCCTAAATGGGCTAATGCCGTTGAAACAGAATTAGGTGAAAAAATATTCAAGAAGAGTAAAGTTAAACCTTATAGTACAGAAAAAAGGAAAGGTTCATATAAACGACAAACTCAACCTATTGACAAGGCCGGAGAACACGACGGTAAGAATTCAATTGATGATATGTTTGCTAAATTAGAATCAACATCTGAAAAAAAAGAAAAACTTATAAGTGAAAATTTGAATAAAATGAAATCACTTATTTCTTATAATAGAAAAACACAGTAAAAATTCACATTTATTTTATTTAAGTTATATTCTCCATAGATGAAACACTCTATGGAGAATTTTTTTAATTGGATTATGAAACCAATTCCGGAGGAAGAAGTAGAAATTTGGTTTAATGTTAATAATATGCACTTTGAAAAGATTGAACTTTTCGGTGATATATTTAAGACACTTGATTTTTTAATAAAATCAACCTATTTAGGTGGTGGTAGAGGAGAAACTGTTATATATTTGACAGAAGAAAATAATTTGTCACATTTTGACTGGTGTTGGTTAAAATTGATAGATAATTTTGTAAAAGAGAAAATTTATATAGAAAAAAGTGGAGAACATAAAGATTATTTTTTAGATTTCTATAAAGAAAGTTTTTACTCATCTACCGATAACCAAAATAATAACGATATTAATGCTTTTTTAAATAATATTTTTGATTTGGACAAACCATTTTCCAAATCTGATTTAGAAATTCTGACTCAAATATATAAGTTATTAGATAAAAATGTTTCTTAATAACTATTTACACGAGACAACTTAAAACCTAAAATTTAAAATACAAATAAACCTAATTTATTTAATATGGAAACACTGGATAAGATTAAAGAAATGACTGAAGTTCTTTCGGCTGATGTCACAAAGTTTTTTGCGGGTAATAAAAGTGCTGGTACAAGAGGCAGAAAAACCGCACAGGATTTGAAAGCACTACTCCAAAATTTGAGAGGTGAGATTTTAGAACACAGTAAAAAAGAAAAGAATGCTTAATATTGAACCGATATATTTTTTTATATTTGTTTTATCAATATTAGTTATTTTAAGAAATTTACTAAAATTTATAAGTGCCTTGGTTCGTGACATAGTAATAACTTGGAGCACCAAGGAACTTATAATTTTTTATCTATCCATAAGTTATTTTCTAACCTACATTGTTTATATATGAGTTTTTTTTCACAATTACAACCTTTCGTAGAATTTATAAGTTCTATCAGAAAACTTGAGAACTACCTCAGTTTTGATATGCAATTTCCATCAAAGTGGTCAATACCAAAAAATATGTTAGAAGAAGGAAATGTTATTGCATTTAACATAAAAGACCCAAATCTAAAAGGTATTAGTTTTGTTAGTAAAATTGATGATAGCAATATCGATAGTATAATTGAAAAAATTAATAAAGTTATTAGGTTGAATAGGGAGAGAGAAATGAAAGAAAGTTTGTTTAAAGAAATGATAGATAATCTAAAAACAACGTTTGAAAGTAATTCATTGGATAAATTACAGAATTTATATTTTGGATTTGAGGAAAACACAATTTTAAATTTAGATAATAATGAGCAATTTGAGTCAGAACCAGAAAATGTTGAGTTGGTTAGAGAATCAGAAGAACAGGGACGAGATGGAAATACGGAGTTACAAGAAGAAAATAATACACGAAGTAAAAAATCTCAAAAAAGAGAATATGTTTCAGAAACCTAAAAAAGATAGTGTATGGAAAAGAATTATCAGGTTAATCCTGGGACATTAGAAAAATTGGCAATATTATCGGAGTCAATTCAAAATTTATTTGAAGGTAAGGGTACCATGATTTTTGAATTAAAACCAAGAGAATATAAACCTTTAATTTCTCATTTTAGAGAGATTGACAGGTATCACAAACAATTTAGTATTGTAATATCAGGAACCGAGTTTCATTTCATTTTGGACGAGGATGAGTCGTAAATTTTCTATATAAGATATTTTTATCAAATCCATTTTTACTCAATAAGTCCAATAAATATTTTCGTTGAGGTGATGAATTGTCGCTTATAAACAAACAATCAGTCCTTCTTATTTTCAAAAAATCATTCGATAACATTTCTAAAAATCTTTGGCATTCAAACTCTGACTTCAAAGAAAATAATTTAAAATCATCATCTTTTTGAACGATTAATTTATTATTTAAAATTGAAATCATTTTTAGTTCTTTTGAACTTAAATAATCCTTTATAAATTTTTCAACAGTTATTTTTTTGTTTTTATTTATATCATAAATTGATTCAGGTTTTCTATAAGGTTTAATTTTGTCAATTGACATATTTGAATCATCTAATTTAACTTTAATATTTCTTCCCATATCATCCGTCAAATAAACCGGAAATGATGTATTATTTTCGGTAGTTAGTAGTGCTAATTCATATTTAACTTCAGTCCCATTTTCAAATTGAACATCAAAAATTACTTTATCAGAAATTAATAATAAATTTAAAAAATATGAATTTGCCTTTTCATATGTTTTAAATTTCTTTATAATTCTTTGTCTTTTTTTATTTTTAAATAAAACAACAAAATACTTTTCCATATATGAAAGATTATTATAAAATTTTAGAAGTTGAAGAGAAAGCAACGGAAGAACAAATAAAAAAAAGTTATAGAAACCTATCAAAGAAATATCATCCTGATGTAAATCCAAACGGGGCTGAAAAATTCAAAGATATTGCGGAAGCATATGATATTTTGGGTGACCCAAATAAACGAGCAAAATATGATGGACAAAAGAATAATCCATTTAACCAATTTGGTTCTATGGATGATGTTATGTCACAATTCTTTGGTAATTCCAACTTCTTCGGTAATCAGAGAAGGAAAAATGCGCCTGACAAAGTTGTTAAAGTTCAAATCACACCAATTGACTCATATCTTGGGATTGAAAAAACTATTCAATACATGAAAGATAATGCATGTGAGGTTTGTAGTGGTTCAGGTGGAGAGACACAAGTTTGTGGTAGTTGTAGAGGACACGGATTTACTGTTAGAAATGTTGGAACAGGATTCATAGTGCAACAAATGAGGATGGTTTGTAATACCTGCGGAGGGAAAGGTCATACTTTAGTCCATAAGTGTTATAGTTGTGACGGGAGAGGGGTTAAATCAAGTGTGAATACTCTGAACATCAAATTACCTATTGGTGCGGACAATGGCCAATATTTGAGGATAGAAAATATGGGTGACTTCAAAAATGGTGATTATGGGGATTTAGTTATTCAAATAGAAATGGTTCCTAAAGATGGGTATGAAAAAATAAATAATGATTTAGTTTATAATTTATTTTTAAATTATGAACAATTAAATGACGACAAATATATTATACCACATCCTGATGGAGATGTAAGTGTGAGCGCTCCGAAGTTTTTTGATACCTCTAAACCTTTGAGATTAAGAAATAGAGGTTATAATGGGGGAGATATGTATGTTAGATTGAATGTTAAGTTCGAAAGAAATAATTAAAATAGTGAAAACAATTTTTCGACAAGTTTAATTGTTCCATATACCGATGAAAAGGTTATGTATAGACTTGCGACCATAAGCCAAAGAGGAAATGGATATTTATTTTTTTCACTACACTTTTTACAACTAGAATCTGACATATTTATAATTATGATTAAAGAACAAATTAGAAGAATATTGTATATGTACCTTGATGAAAAGGAACAAAAAAAATATAAGAAACCACGCAAATATAGTAAATCATATTGTGAATCCACTCCTTGTGAAAAAATGGGATTCACACAAAAAGCGTCCTGCCGACCATACAAAAATTGTTATAAGTAACTTCGATTTGTTTTTTTGAACAAAAAAGTTTATAATTGTTAATACTATTCGTATAATCAAAAAAAAATAATATGTGTGTATCTTATATTGGGGGTAAATCTAAAATTGCTCCAACTCTTATTATTCCAAACATACCAAAAGACATAGAGACATTTGTAGAGGTTTTTAGTGGTCAATTTTGGACTTTCTTCAAGATGAACATTGAAGAGTACCCAAATTTGAAAAGGGTTGTCTATAACGATATAAACCCATTAAATTACAATATGTATTTGTGTCTTAGAAACCATCAGAGATTGTTAGAAAAATGTGAAGAATTTGTGGTTCAAGAATTGAATGTACAACCTACGAATCCAATTTGTGAAGAACAATTCAATCAGTTTCAATCTGAAATATTCAACAATGGATTAACAATAAATTATCCTGATTATACAATTGCAGCTAAATATGTTTATGTTTTGACTCAAGTTTTTTCAGGTGCAAATCCAGAAAAATCAAAATTTATTGATTTAAAAGGTAAGTATCATTCAAAATTCACTTCATTTAAAAACAAACTTAAAAATGAAAAATGGCAAAAAATGTTTGAATCAATTACAAACATTGAAAATATGGATTTTGAGGATGTGATAGAAAAATATGATTCACCTAAAACCTATTTTTATACCGACCCTCCTTATTATATCGTTGGTGAAGGGGATTATTACTCAAACCATGACTTTGGCAGAGAAGATCATGAAAGACTGGCAAATATCCTAAAGAATATTACGGGTAAATTTGGGTTGTCATACTATGATTTTGAACTTTTACGTGAATGGTTCCCTGAAACTGAATATACTTGGGCTAGAAAGAATTTTGCAAAAGCTGCGGCGGCTAAAAAAGGTGTGAAACAGAATTTGAGTGAAGAAGTACTTATAATGAATTATTAATTTTTTCATTAAATTAAGTATTTATATTAAAAGATAATTAAAAATGAAATTTTTACCTTTATTAAAGAGTCAAATAAGTAAAAAGATAGTATTAGAATTTTCGGACAAACTAATACAGAAATTAGTACAAAAATTTCAGGGAGAAACTAAAGATGATACCGATACTATTTTATCGTATATTAGTGATTTTGAAAAATTCAAAGACACTTTACCGGCACAAGAAAGAAATATTGAAAGATATAGTTATAGTGATTTAGTTAATGCGATTAGTCCAAAGAGACTAAAAAAAGACATTACCAATTATTTGAAATTTTTCAAAAAAACAACTGAAGGTGTTCCTACTCCAGATATAATTAAAACAATAAGAAAATTCTTGGAGTTACAAAAGTTTATGAAGGATAAAGACAAGGATATAACTAAATACGAATATCTTGATTTAGTTGGATTTTTGGAGAAGAATTTCGAAAAGGCTATGAAAAAGATTCTCCAAGAAAAATTATCTAAAGAGACACAATTAAACCAAGATCAGATTTTATATTATATTAATTCATACTTTAATCTATTGAATACAATACCAATGGATTCCAAATTGGTTACAGATATGAAGGGGGATGAATTTGAACACTTCATAGATGGATTAGCGGAAACCTCCGATGTACCTGAAGGTACAAATGATATCGGAGATATAGAGTTGGTGTATGATAAAGATAATTTGAAGATTTTTGCTCCAAAGACAAAAGACCAATGTATTTTGTTAAGAAACGGAAGATCTTGGTGTACATCAAGAGATGGTTCATCAAATTTATATTACAATTATAGATTGAATAATAATCTAACTTTGTATTATGTAATAAATGAAGATTTACCGTTTTCTGATGTTAATTTTGCATCAGTAATTTTGGTTCAGACTGATGGTCGTAAAAGACTTGCGGATGGAACTAATTCTGGTAGATATAGTGGACACGATGCGATTCCTTGGGAAGATATTCTTAAGAAAATACCAAAACTTCAGGGTTTAGAATCTCTTTTTGTTTCTAAACCTCTAACTGAAGAGGAAAGACGAACTATTGATAAAGTTAAAAACACCCGTGTAGGTGAAAATCCAACACAATCATTTGACGGAGACGATAGTTTGGTTGAGTTATGGTTAGAAATATTAAGTCCAAGATTGTCAGATCAACAATATATAAACATATCTGATGATTTACAAAAGAAATATATTTCTTTAGGATTTTCATTGTCTCCATTTCAAATTGAAAACTCCTCAAGTAAGGTTATGGAGTATTATGTGTCAAGAAAGTTGGAATCAATAAAGAATAAAAATTTAACTCAACTTGATGAATCCGACTTGGCATTGTTGAATACACCAATATTGAAAAAGTTAAAAGAATCCTTAAAGACTACTTTTGCGGATAAATTGAGTATTACTAATAATAGATTGGAAATAGATGATATGGTTAAATCTGATGTTGGTAAATTCATTGCTCTTTATGGATTTGAAGATTTATTCCAATTGTTGCCTGATTCTTTAACATCAATAAAATTAAGAAATAAAGGTACAGGTTCGATTAATTTTGACGTACCACCTACAATATCAAGATTTAAGAACTTATATGTGTTATTTTTGGAGAATTGTATTCAGAGTATTCCTGATTCAATTTGTGAATTGAAATGTTTACAGATGTTTGGTATTCCCAATAATCCGAAATTAACATCATTACCGGAATGTATGTCTAATATGTGTTGTTTAGTTATGTTTAATGCTGCAAATATGACTGAAGTAATACCTAATTCCTTAAGAGAAAGGATGGGTGACATGGGTAATGGAATATATGATGTAAAACAAGATAAAACTAAATGTCCTCAAGGTTGTGAATGTAAAAAAACTCGGTAATCATATTAAATAGTTATTATGGTAGAAGTAGAAATTTATATAAGTAATTTAATTAAATTTTTCAAAAATAACCCTAATGATTTACTAAATTTAATTCCTGAAGAAAAAAAGGAAGAGTTTTTTCAAAAAATTAAAGAAGTGGCCATAAATAACTATGAAAAGGGTAACGAAGTTTCTTTAACGCAAAAACAATTAATTGGCGTTTGTTTGGAAATAACTAAATCAAATAAATTAGATACTAAACAAGAAAGTTTTTTCCAAGAAACAAAATTTGGAAGAATATACTTAAATTGATTTTATTCACTTTATATAATTACCATTTATCATTTATTAATGAAACTTCCTAAATATATTAAACGATTAAATAAAAATGGTGATTATATGTCAATTATGACGTTTCACTTTTTTCGTACAGATATATTCAAATATTTTGATGAAAAAAAAGTCGAGAGAGTTTACGAAAAATCTCACATTCATTTAGATGGTAACGCAGTTTGGTCTAAATTGATTTATAAAACAAACCAATCATTTTATTTGTATTTGGAAAATAAAACTGATGACTCTCCATTATGGAACCTGACTATTTTTTACAAACCAAATCAATTTGATGAATTAGTATTTTTTATTAGACAAGTATTGAGACAACTTCGAGATGAAAGTTTGGGATAATAAATATTTATAAATTAAAATAAAAAAAATGGAAATATCACAAGAACAATTAAAAGAAAAAATTAAAAATGGTGACAAATTGGTTGTTGATTTTTGGGCTGATTGGTGTGGTCCATGCAAGGTTATGAAACCTCTATTTGAAAAAGTTTCATCTGATATGATAGAAAAAAATTCAGAAATACAGATGTACACACTTAATGTTATGAAAAATCAAGAACTTGCCGTTGAGTTGGGAATAAGATCCATACCAACGATCAAAGCTTTTGAAGGAGGTAGTGAAGTTCATAGTTCTGTTGGCGCATTAAATGAATCTGAAATAAATAAAATAACCCAAAAGTTATTGTAAATGAAAGAACTTAATGTTATCGTTTATACGATGGAAGGGTGTCCTTTTTGTGTTCAATTCAAGAATATGTTATCTGAAAATAATATAAGCTTTTATGATAGAGATATTCACAAATATCAAGATGAATATGAATTATTCACTGAAATAACAGGATCTGATTTGATACCATCTATTTTAATTATTGATGGGGATGGTACAAATCATGTTTCTTATTTGTATACTCCTGAAAAAAATTATAATGAATTAACTGAAGCTTTACAAATTGTTAAAGAACATGTTAATAAGGATATTAATCCACTGTAATTATTTCTAATCTATTAAAGATTATATCTTGGTTATATTCAATTAAATCTATGGTGAAAAATTTCATTTCATCGGATATTTCATAAAATTTTTTGAATTCATCGACTATTTCAGACAAATTTAATAAATTGTTTGAAGATGTTTTTCCTTTAACTACTATAAAGTTTTTTAAATCAACTAAGGTTATATTAATAAAGTTTGATTCAACTTTATTTTTGATGAACTCACCTAACAAATGTATTTGAAGTTTTCTGTCACTAACCATTTTTAATGGAAATATAAGATATAAAAGAGCAAAAAAAAAGGGACATATATCCCTTTTTAATTTTTTCCAATCAACTTATCCTTTATTGTAATATTTCTCAACTGTTTTCCTTATTGATTCTTTAATCGTTTGAGTAGACTGTTGAGTCGTAGGTTGAGAAACTTGTTGGTTAGTTGATTGAGTGGTAGATTGGTTCTGCTTGCATCCACATCCCATAAACTTTGTTTTTTATTGTTTAGTTTATTATTATAAATACATTATATTAGAATAATAGTTAAAAATTGATATTTATAAAATAAAAAGATATGAAAATCTTAAATCTTGTTAAAGAAGAAATAATAAAAAAAATTAATGAAACTATCTCTGATAGAGATTTAGAATATAGTGAAAGGAGAAAGTTAAATAAAAGTTGGGAAGGAAGTAATCTCCAAACGGATGTTCAGGGTAAAGAAGCGCACGCTGTTCTGAAATATTTACAAGATGAATTTAATGCTG
>Ga0315904_10005283_pt1 | contig 17990 bp, 18 predicted proteins | sample LakEriMetagenome_6_FD_203529 | JGI IMG/M metagenome (GOLD analysis project Ga0315904, IMG submission 203529) | Freshwater fungal communities from buoy surface, Lake Erie, Ohio, United States - Buoy 12 MA120 | ecosystem: Environmental > Aquatic > Freshwater > Lake | place: USA: Lake Erie, Ohio...
GCTTGCTATGGGGAGGCATTCGGATCAAACAAATTGTTGAAGTACCACTCGATAGATCCAAAACATTCGTAATCACGCCCAATCATACTTCGAAACTGGATATGATTACATTAATGGGACGCCTGGGTATTGACTTTATTTTTATGGGCAAAGATGAATTTAAAAAAATACCCCTTTTCGGATTATTCTTCAAAACAATCGATATACCGGTCGATTTCAACAACGCGTTTAAATCGGCACGTGCATACATAAAGGCACGTAAACGAATTGAAGAAGGAACCAGCATCACTATCTATCCGGAGGCTACTATTGACCGACATACCCCAAAACTAAGCCCCTTCAAGGATGGTGCATTCCGGCTGGCAATCGAAATGCAGGTTGATATTTTACCCGTAACCGCCATTGGCCACTGGAAACTGCTTTCCGATTTTGATAAATACTATTTCAGTCCGGGCACTGTAATTCAATATGTACATGCCCCTGTTTCAACAAAAGGGCTAACCTTAAAAGATATACCCGAGTTAAAGCAGAATGTTTTTAATATAATTGCATCAAAACTCAGCGAATATGGATATAAGCAATGAGCTCATAGATAAACTGTCGGACCTCGCTAAACTAAAACTGGAAGGGGAAGAACGTGAAAAGATGAAAGCTGACCTTCAAAACATGGTAAGTTTTATTGATAAGCTAAGTGAGATCAATACCGAAAACGTAGAACCGCTTATTTTCATGAGCAACTCGGTAAATATACTTCGTGACGATACTGTAGAACAAACCATTACGCATGAAGAAGCCCTGTTGAATGCCCCCAAAAAAGATTCTGACTACTTCAGAGTTCCGAAATTTATTGATAAATAAATCCGATGCCTGAAAGCAACAATGTTATTGAACTGAACCGTATTACAAGGTATTTTACCATTGGTGATGTGGAGGTTAAAGCATTGCAGGGGGTGAACCTGAATATTGTGCGTGGCGAATACGTAGCCTTGATGGGGCCTTCCGGTTCGGGCAAATCAACACTCATGAATATACTGGGATGCCTGGATACTCCCACATCCGGTACATACATTCTGAACAGCAACGATGTGAGCAACTTGAGCGACAATGAACTTGCTGTCATCCGCAACAAAGAGATTGGCTTCGTTTTTCAAACGTTTAATTTACTAGGCCGGAGTACAGCTCTTGAAAATGTAGCCTTGCCACTTGTGTATGCCGGTGTAGGTAAAAAAGAACGACTTGAGCGAGCAGCAGAAGTGCTAAAAAATGTAGGCCTTGCCGAACGCATGGATCATAAACCCAATGAGCTCTCCGGTGGCCAAAGACAACGGGTTGCCATTGCACGAGCCTTAATCAATAATCCTTCCATCATTTTAGCTGACGAACCTACAGGAAACCTCGATACAAAAACATCGTACGAGATCATGCAGCTGTTGGAAGACATCCACAATAAAGGCAACACAATCATTGTGGTAACACACGAAGAAGATATTGCCAGACGTGCCAAGCGCATTGTTCGCATGCGCGATGGGGTTATAGAATCTTAATGCTCTTCAACATAATTGAGGTCTTTGGAGAACGACTCCTGAATATACCAGGTTGAAACTACAGCTAACAGCACACATACACTTCCTACAACAAGTGCAGCATGTATGATGCCGAGTGCAGGCACCAGCGATTTAAAACTCAACGTAATAGGCACTACCGCACCTCGTACAAAATTAGGTACCGTATTGGTAACCGTTGATCGAATATTTGTACCGAACTGCTCAGACGCAATGGTTACAAACAACGCCCAATATCCTGTAGCAGCTCCCAGTAGAAAACACAGCAGCTTATAATATCCCGCACTGCTTCCCGGATAGTATAAATAAATTCCTGTAAATACAGAAAGCAGTACCAAATTGAGCAACACTACTTTTTTGCGGCTACGCCATACCTGACTGGCTAATCCTGAAAACAAGTCACCGACTGAAAGACCAAGGTAGGCGTACATCACGCTATCGGCAACATTGAGCTGCACATGATAATACTCGCCAAATCTGTTTGATAAATTAACCAATACACCAATGACAAACCATATAGGCAGACCAATACATACGCAAGCCAAATACTTAAGAGCACTTGATCGCTGTGTGAAAATTGCCGGAAAATTCCCCTTCTTTACTCCCTTAGCTGACTTAAGCTGGGTATACATGCCACTTTCAAAAGCACCTGCGCGTAGCAACAACAAGGCAAGCCCCATGCACCCACCAACTATGTATGTATTTTGCCAACCGAACGTTTTGCCTACGAGCGATGCTACCACAGCACCCAATGCACCAAACGTAACAATAATCATGGTGCCGTATCCACGTTTTTCTTTATGCATGGTCTCACTCACCAGTGTTATGCCGGCCCCTAACTCACCTGCAAGACCCAAGCCTGCTACAAATCGCCAAAACGCATATTGATCAATGGAAGTAACGTAGGCATTGGCAATATTAGCAGCAGAGTACAAAAAGATGGAACCGAACAATACGGAAACCCGTCCTTTAAGGTCTCCTAAAATGCCCCATAGCAAACCACCGACAAGCATGCCCGTCATTTGCAGATTAAAAAGAAATATCTCGTTATTTTTTAATTCATCCCCGGAAAAACCAAGCGATCGAAGGCTTTCATCCTTCACCACGTTAAACACTATAAGATCGTATATATCTACAAAATATCCCAGCGCTGCAACAGCTACCAGCATGTATATACGTCTTTGTTCATTCATATGATTTTAGCGAAACTGCCCATTTTTTCGGGCAAATCAAAACACTTTCTGTGCGATCAAAGAAGCGATAGCTTCCATTCCATGTTTGTCTTGACTATCAAAATGGTCAAAATGCTCGCTGTCTGCATCAATAACTGCAACTACCTCCCCATTTTTAATGATTGGAACTACAAGCTCGGAATTACTGGCTGCACTGCATGCAATATGTCCTTCAAACTGGTGTACATCAGGAACCAAAATACTACTGCCCCTTTCCCATGCAGTTCCGCATACACCTTTACCAAATGCAATACGGGTACATGCTACAGGTCCCTGAAAAGGGCCTAAAATCAATTCATCTTTTTTAACAAGGTAAAATCCAACCCACCACCAGTTAAAGGTAGTTTTTAGAAGAGCCGCAGTATTGGATAGATTGGCTACACGATCTGTTTCCTGCATATAAAGCTCATCCAGCTGTTTCAGCAGCAGATTGTAGATAGAGGGCTTATCGCCACGTGATTCAGGTGCAACGTGCACAAACTTCGATTACTTAGCCGTATCGGTAGCAAGCGTATCCGGTTTGGACGTGTTTAATTTTCCACGCTCACCGGCTCTGTTCACTGAATAATCTTGCTTTTCAGTTTTGTAAAGCTCATTGCGCTCAATCGTTTCTCTGGCTTCATTTTGGCCATAATGACATGATGATACAATCATGGTTGCACACGCAGCTGCGGTAAAAATGAATTTTTTCATACGTTAAAAAATTTCGTACCCGGGGCGGGACTTGAACCCGCACGACTGTTAAGGTCACAGGATTTTAAGTCCTGCGTGTCTACCAATTCCACCACCCGGGCCAAAGAACGGATTAAATAAAAAGTGGATGTGAGATCGATGATTTCACACCCACATTTACCTTTTGAGCGAGAGACGAGGTTCGAACTCGCGACCTCAACCTTGGCAAGGTTGCGCTCTACCAACTGAGCTACTCTCGCTTTTGGGGAGTGCAAATATAGCAATTAACCCTCTTGTGTCAACCCTTTCTTAAAAAATTTACTCCGTACATGCGAGTACTATAAACCATCAGTACTTGAGCATTTTGCGCCACTCGTTCAATTTCATGAGTGCCTCAATGGGAGTTAATGTATTCAAGTCCATTGTTTGCAAATCCGTTTTAATTTTATCAAATGCCGGATCTGAAAGCTGAAACATGGACAGCTGAATGGGTGCTGCTTTAGCTGCCCCTGAAACGGTAACATCGCCTATACTTTTTCGCTGATGTTCCAATTCAGCCAGAATTTCGCCCGCACGTTTGGATACAAGCTGAGGCACCCCCGCCATTTTAGCAACATGAATACCAAAACTGTGCTCACTTGCCCCCTGACTTAGTTTTCGAAGAAACAGGATTCGTTCACTCGTTTCCTGTACCGCAATATGGTAGTTTTTTATACGCTGATGCATGTGCTCCAGCTCATTCAACTCATGATAGTGAGTAGCAAAAAGCGTCTTCGGTCGGTTAGGATGATGATGCAAATACTCAGCTATTGCCCAGGCAATAGAAACCCCATCATAGGTACTGGTTCCTCTTCCTATTTCATCGAGTATAATCAGGCTTCGTTCGGAAAGATTATTGAGAATACTGGCTGTTTCAGTCATTTCAACCATAAAGGTCGACTCACCACTGGAAATATTATCGGAAGCACCTACTCGTGTAAATATTTTATCGATTATGCCGATTTCGGCTTGTTTGGCAGGCACAAAACTTCCTATCTGCGCCAATATAGAAATGAGTGCTGTTTGCCTCAATACAGCTGACTTCCCCGACATGTTTGGCCCGGTAAGTATGATTACCTGCTGAGTCTCCTGATCCAGATAGATATCGTTGGGAATATAGCTTTCACCCAGCGGCAATTGCTGCTCTATAACAGGGTGACGCGCTTCGTTTAACATCAAACGTGTTGTATCATTCAATACAGGACGGCAATATTTGTATTTATCGGCTACTTCCGAAAATGACAGTAAACAATCAATGTGTGCAAGCGTAATAGCGTTCTGTTGTATCTGCGAGACATAGTCGCCAATGCGAATGACCAACTCATTAAAAATACGTTCTTCCAATGAAGCTATTTTTTCTTCGGCACCCAATATTTTCTCTTCGTATTGTTTTAACTCCTCCGTTATGTAGCGTTCGGCATTGGTAAGTGTTTGCTTACGCACCCACTCTGGGGGCACTTTATGCTTATGTGTATGGGTTACTTCCAGGTAGTAGCCGAACACATTATTGTAGGCTACTTTCAACGAAGATATTCCGGTTCGCTGCTGTTCTTCTGTTTGAATTTTTAGCAGGTAATCTTTGCCTGAAAATGCAATACTCCTTAATTCGTCCAGTTCTTGATTGTAGCCACTTCGTATTACCTGTCCCTTATTTACAGCGGCAGGGGGCTCCTCTACCAGCATATTATCCAGTTCGTTAGTCACCCAATCGCAATTGATAAGTTGCCCCGACAGTTTATCTGCTGCCTGATTTCCCGATTGCTGCAATCGGTTTTTTAGTTGAGGAACCAGTTTAAGTGCCCGGTTTAAGTGCTGCAGTTCCCTGGGACTTACTCTGCGCATAGCCACTTTCGACACCAGTCGTTCTAAATCACCCATCGACTTCATGGATTCCAATAACTCTGTTCGTATTGATTCGTGCTGCACAGCGTAGGATACAAAATCATGTCGCTCTTGAATACGGCTTATTTCCTTAAGCGGCATAACCACCCAACGCCTTAGTAATCTGCCACCCATTGGTGTAACTGTTTTATCCAAAACATCAAGCAACGATTTACCGAGATGATGGCTAGAACTAAGCAATTCCAGATTACGAATCGTGAACTGATCCAGCCATACATATTTTTCCTCGTCAATTCGGCTTACCGATTGTATGTGCCCCACATTATCGTGATGCGTTTCGTGCAGATAGTGTATGGCTGCACCGGCTGCTACAATGGCGACCGGCAAATCCTGAACGCCAAATCCCTTTAGGTTTAATGTGCCGAAATGCTTTAGTAACTTTTCGTAGGCATAGTCGTACTTGTAAACCCAGTCATCAAGTTGAAATGTATAGAACTTACTTTCGGTCAACTTTGATGCTACGGACTTGTCCAGCTGACGTGAGAATATAACTTCAGCAGGTTTAAAGCCGTGGATGAGCTTTTCAATATAGTCGTAATCACCCTGTGCGACTAAAAACTCCCCGGTCGATATATCAATAAATGCAACACCGAATACATGTTCGCTGATATGCAGGGATGCGAGGTAATTATTGGATTTATGTTCTAAAATTTTGTCGTTATATGACACACCGGGTGTTATAAGTTCCGTAACACCGCGCTTTACAATTTTCTTGGTCAGCTTGGGATCTTCCAGTTGGTCACAAATAGCTACACGTTGGCCTGCTCTTACCAATTTTGGCAAATACGTGTCAAGGGAATGATGAGGGAAACCTGCCAGCTCAATATGTGAAGCTGATCCATTGGCTCGTTTAGTAAGTACTATACCCAAAATACGCGAAGCAGCTATCGCATCTTCCCCAAAGGTCTCGTAAAAGTCGCCAACCCTGAACAACAATAAGGCTCCCGGATATTTCGCTTTTATCTGATTATACTGTTTCATGAGCGGTGTTTCCACCGCATCTGATTGCTTGCTCATCAACAGGCAAATTAACGCTGCTTAAACAGCACGTTTAAACATTTTATAAACAAAAAACGGCTATTGAAATAGCCGTTTAAAATTCTGTTTATTGAGGTTTATTATAAATATGAATCCACGAGGCCGGGTCAATTTTCCTTCTGGCCATTCGCATCACTTCGAGTGCTTCCTGATTGTCAGGTGTTGAAAGGATGACTACACGCAACATGCGCGAGTCGTCTCCGCTTCTGTAAATATTGGCACTGTACCCTAATGACCGCATTCTGTCGCGGAATATAAATGCATAACGTCTGCTAGAATAACACCCAACAACAACATTATATTTTTCAGGCGGTGCAGTAATTCCATCATTTAGTGGTGTTACATTTTTAACTGCCACCCCACCCACTACTCCGGGCTGAGGTACTTGAGTATTTTGTCCGGTTGCACCAGATGCACCAGCCTGACCTGCACCAGCATTTACTCCCTGCTGACCACCTGCATTGCCACGCGCGGTATCTGCATTGCCTGCTGTATTTCCGGTACCATTTATATTACCCGATGAAGGGTTGGCTATAACTTTAAGGCTATCCTGCAGTAAAACAACTTCTTTCCTTAAGCTATCATTTTCCTTTCGTAAACGCTCGTTCTCAGCAAGTAAATTGCTAATACTGTCCTCTGAAATTTCTCCGTTTTGCTCAGCAAGCGGCTGATCTTCCTGGTAATCGGGGTCAACAACTTTCTTCTTGCGTTTGGTAAAAATAACATTGTACCAATCAACGTGCTCAACATTCGCACCAGCCAAAAATTTATAATTTATCCCAAGAGATGGCATGATGTAGGAATCAAAGTACTTAGGATCGGCCTGCTTTAACTGCGTACCATCAGGATATCCGGGAATACCATCAATAACTGTAGTTTCCGTTCCGTGATAAATAGCAGTAACCACCAAATCAAGCTGTGGGCTTAAATAATATTTAAATGTCATACCTGCAAAGTAGGTGTAATACTCGCGGCCTGGAACATCGAATCTTTGTTTCGAGCCGTCAGGCATTAAACGCTCGGTTTGAATAGAACCATAAAGGCGCCCCATACCCCCAATTAAGTAAGGATTTATACGCGGCATAATTCTTCGTAGTTTGAACAACGGTTCAAGATTTACCTGAGCAAATGCACCATACAGGTAAAAATTATTGCGAAAACTAAAAAAGTTACTGGCTAATCTACTAGGGTTTTTGTAAGGCCCGGGGGGAATTTGTGAACCGCTAAACGTACCGGCATCAAACATAAAACCAAGAGAAATTTCTTTAGACAGACTATACCGGATTGCAGCTGTACCAAATGCCGTAACATTATTAGGTATACTGCCAAAAAGTATAGGCACTCCTGCTGCTACTTCACCGCTCAGTCGGGTGAACTTCTTACTTACATCTTTTTGTGCACCCGCTGTTAGGCTAAGTAGTAAGGCACACAAACTGATAATGAGTAGGCGTTTGTTCATTAGCTGGTTATTATTCAAATATTTGGCAAACACATAAAGGTACTAAAAACGAGTACATGTTATTAATACTCTTATAATGTTTTACTTTTTTGATGTTGGCAAGTATACTAATTTTTAAAGTTAAAAACGAATTAAATTTAAGGAAAACGTTGCTATTCTTGTGGCTAATTGTGTATAATAACGTGCATACCTTAGTGTATTATGGTTTTAATTCTTGATAACATACGCAGTGCATCCAATGTTGGCGCGCTATTTCGCACGGCTGATGGCTTGGGTATACAACACTTATATCTATGTGGAATAACTGCTGTTCCACCTAATAAGGAAATTCAAAAGACAGCATTGGGAGCCACCGAATCTGTAAATTGGTCGTACCATCAGACCTCAGAAGAAGTTATTCAACACTTGCTGAAATCAGGAGCTTTAGTTGTCGCTCTCGAACAGGCAGATAACAGTGTACATTTGGATAATTGCAGCCTACCCAAAACTGCTGAAATAGCACTGGTAGTTGGAAATGAGGTGGAAGGCATACAGCAGCATGTAGTGCAACTTTGCACTATGGTAGTAGAAATACCTCAAAAGGGTATGAAAAAATCTCTGAACGTTTCAGTAGCAGCAGGAATTGCGATGTGGGAGTTACTTAAAAAGCAACTGCCGTAACACCTTCGGAAATCGGTCTCGAAAACCGGTAGAGTAAATCCGTCAACTGTTTCATGGTAAAATTTTCTCGCAGATACCATGTAAGGTTGTAATACCGTTCGGCAGGCTTGTTGTCCGGATAGTATACTGAATACAACTCGTACAACTCAGCAAGCTGTGTTTCGAGTTTTGTTTTGCGTATATTGTTTATGTCTCGTATACGTTTATCCCACAGGTTATTAAAGGCTAACTTATCTTTCAGCACCATGCTGCCGGCCTTATTGTCAAATTGGTTTAATTCATCTATAAGTTGCTGAAATGCTTGATTCGAATGCATGAGCATGGACTCAACCGAAATTGGACAAAATCTGTCCATCAGTTTTTTGCTTAATACAGTATACGATAGAGGTAAAAAATCTTCAATACCCATTCTTAGTTTCTTGAGCTTGCGCATATCGCCAGCGCTTATGAGTATAAAACTGTTGCGAAGCAGCACCACCGGCATGGGTACTCCGGCCGCTTCGAAAACGCCCCTAAGCTGCAGCCAGTAAGATACCTCTGCAGGGCCACCAACATAGGCGATATTTGGCAAAATCGTTTCCTGATAAACGGGCCGCATGACTACATTAGGACTAAACCGATCGGGATGTGCATGAATCTCCTCCTCTAGTTCTGATGCTGTAAACTTCAGTGAGGTGCCTGCTACGGAATAGTAGCTACCTTCACGGGTCAGTAAACATCGTTTATTATCAGGCGTAATGTAAAAGTGATTGATAGCACGACCTGAAACTTGCAGCTTCCTATACTGCTTGGATAGTTCTGAATTTGTTGATTGAATCGCTTCCCAGAATGTGTTACGCAGTATATCAGCTTTCATAGCAGGCATGTGTGCCCTCTTAAATTCTGCCGCGTCCGGATTAATGATAACCAGTCCGTATTCACCAAATAAATAGTGTAGCAGTCGGGTTGTTGCATGAGCCAGATTCCCGTCTTTTGTGTACTTCTCCATGAGTTGCCCCAGTTGGCTATCTGTTGCCTGAGGTATATGCTTTAGCAATTCGTTTAAGCCCGTTATTGGCAAACGGCCCACTGGTGTATCATTGGCCTGAATTTTCCATTCTAACGTTGAATGAGCTATATGCACCGATTTAATTTCATCGAAATCATGATCTTCGCCTGCAAGCCAGAATACAGGCACATACTTTTTTCCATCATTGGCGGCATTTAACTCATCTGCCAGCCTGATAACATGCATGGCTTTGGCTAGAACGAAAAGCGGCCCTCCCAACACACACAATTGATGTCCTGTTGTAACCGTAAAAGTAGCTGACTGATTGAGTGCTTCTAGTTGCTGATGTACTTTATCAGTAACATGAAGTTGAATACCACTTTGTGTGTAGTGCGCGTGTAGCTGATCTACCAAAACTTTACGCTGAGTTGCACCAAAGGTGCGGTTTTCAGAACACTGTTTAATGCCTGATAAGTCAGGACTATAGGCATAAAAGGGCTGCAACTCGGGTTTGCCTTTCAGATAATCAATAACCTGCTTGCTGTAAAATGCGGATTGCTCAAATGAAATTGTATGCTGTACCAACGTACACTAAATTTTAACCAAATATAGATAAACTAACTGTTTACCACGGTGCCGTACAAATCAAATTCTTCTGCACGGTCAATTTTTACATGGGCAAAGTCACCTATCCTCACGTAATTATCCTGTGCACTTACCAGCACTTCGTTGTCTACCTCGGGCGAATCAAACTCGGTACGTCCAACGAAATATCCATTTTCTTTTCGGTCAAATAGTACTTTGTACGTTTGCCCAACTTTCTTCTCATTAATGTCGGCTGATATCGCCTGCTGCACGTCCATGATAATGGATGCACGTTCTTTTTTAGTTTCGTCATCTACATCATCCTGCAACGTACCGGCATATGTACCCTCTTCGTGCGAATAGGTAAAAATTCCAAGCCTATCGAACCTATTGTGCTCCACAAACTGCTTCATGGCTTCAAAATCCGCTTCTGTTTCGCCCGGATGGCCTGCGATTAATGTCGTGCGAATGGCAATTCCGGGAACTTTATCCCTTATCGTATCTACCAGCTCTTGTGTACGCTTAGCAGTTATGCCTCTGCGCATAATTTTGAGCATATTATCACTGCCGTGTTGAAGTGGTATATCAATGTACTTGCATATATTTTCGCGTTCTCTGATTACGTCAAGTGCTTCTAAGGGAAACTGTGACGGATAGGCGTAATGAAGCCGAACCCATTCAACGCCATTAATGTCGGAGATGCGTTTCAGAAGTTCGGGAAGTTTACGTTCACCATATAAATCCAGGCCATAATAGGTGCTATCCTGTGCTATCAGCAGCAACTCTTTGGTTCCATTCTTAACCAAATTTTTCACTTCTTCTTCCAGTTGTTCGAACGACTTTGAGGCATGCTTTCCACGCATAATGGGTATGGCACAAAATGAGCAGGGACGGTCGCATCCTTCCGATATTTTGAGGTACGCAAAGTGGGCAGGAGTGGTAAGAAACCGTTCGCCTATCAATTCATGCTTATAATCGGCACCCAACGCTTTTAAAAGCTGGGGCAAATGCATCGTTCCAAAATACTCATCCACATCAGGAATTTCCTTTTGCAACTCGGGCTTATAGCGCTGTGATAAACAACCCGTTACAAAAAGCTTATCTATTTTCCCTTTTTGCCTGGCATTGGCAAAACGTAAGATTGTATCAATGCTCTCCTGCTTAGCGTTTTCTATAAAACCACATGTATTTATAACTACAATATTAGCATCATCCTTTACTGACTCGTGCTCAACTGTCATTGAGTTAGCCTTCAGCTGACTGTAAAGCACTTCCGAATCAACTGTATTCTTGGAACATCCAAGTGTGATGATATTAATCTTATCCTGCTTATTTCCTTTGGTTTTCAAACGGCTATTATTTAAAAAGTGAGTCTACAAATTCGTTCTTGTCAAACAACTGCAAGTCTTCTATGCCTTCGCCAACACCAATATATTTTACCGGCACTTTAAATTGATCGGCTATACCTATAACCACTCCTCCTTTTGCTGTTCCATCCAATTTGGTAAGTGCCAGTGCATTTACTTCAGTTGCCGAGGTAAAATGCCTCGCCTGTTCGAAGGCATTTTGTCCGGTTGATGCATCCAACACCAATAAAATTTCGTGTGGGGCTTCTGGTATTACCTTGCTCATCACACGTTTGATTTTTGAAAGTTCATTCATCAGGTTCACTTTGGTGTGAAGCCGGCCGGCTGTATCAATTATAACTACATCCTGTGCATGATCCTGAGCGTACTTCACTGCATCAAAGGCAACAGCAGCCGGGTCAGTATTCATGCCGTGCTCTACCACATGCACCCCGTTTCGCTCGCCCCATATTTTTAGTTGTGAAACTGCCGCTGCTCTAAACGTGTCACCGGCTCCCAGCACTACAGTTTTGCCCGCTAATCGGAACTGATGTGCCAGTTTTCCTATGGTAGTAGTTTTACCTACACCGTTCACTCCTACTACCATGATCACGTAGGGCTTCTTCCCCTGCAGGTCAGTAAATGTTGACAGGTAGGGGTTGTCGTTTTCCTTCAGTAGAGCTGCTATTTCATCTTTCAGCAGATTGTTTAGTTCAGCCGTGTTCACATATTTATCTCTACCCACACGCACATTTAGCCGATCAATTATTTTAAGCGTGGTATCTATACCTACATCGGATGATACCAGTATTTCCTCCAGTTTATCTAGAAACTCTTCATCCACAGCCGATTTACCAATAAGCGCCTTGCTGATTTTATCCAACAACCCGCTTTTGGTTTTTTGCAGCCCCTGGTCAAGTTTTTCCTTTTTGTCTTTGTTAAAAAAGTCGAATATACCCACGTTGTTCCTATTGAGATTCGTATAATGCAAAAAAGCATCCTGAAATATCAGAATGCTTTTCAATCTGTTTTGATTCAGAATCGTTATTGTCCTTTGAAATATTGCTTAACATTATCGTTAGCAATAATCTCGCTTTTGAACGAGTATGAACCTTTTGCGTTTTTTACCGCACGGTAAACTTTCGCAAATTCTTTTCCGGTGCCTTTTTTCAGCGTAGCAACTACCTTCTTAGCCATAACTTATTTATTTAATTTCTTTATGAACGGTGACACGTTTCAATACCGGATTGTACTTTTTCAATTCAATACGCTCGGTAGTGTTTTTTTTGTTTTTGGTGGTAATGTAGCGTGATGTGCCCGGCTTGCCTGAGTCTTTATGCTCTGTGCACTCCAGTATTACCTGTATTCTGTTGCCTCTTTTTGCCATTTGTACTATCTCCTCTTATTATAAGGTACCTTTTTTAGCCCACTCACGTAAAGCGGCACTAATACCCATTTTGTTAATCGTTTTCATTGCTTTGGTAGATACACGAAGTGTTATCCACCTGTTTTCTTCGGGTATGAAGAATCGCTTGTCCTGCAAATTGGGATAAAAGCGTCTTTTGGTTTTTACATTCGAGTGAGAAACATTGTTTCCTACTACTGCATGCTTACCGGTTAAATCACATACTCTCATGACGTTACATTTTTAAAAGGAGTGCAAATATCGGGTAATAATTTATAAATGCAAAGGTTATTGCAATTATTTATCCATGAAATTATCTTTTTACTCTACCTGCACTTTCTTAACTACCGGCCCGTATTCGGTTTGTAGTGTCAATATATAAATACCTTTTTCATAGCCACTTAAGTCGACCTGTCCGTCATTAAACGATGTATTCGACTGCAAGGGTTTGCCTTGCGCATCGGTAACGGTTACACTCAACACCTTAAGGTTGCTCCATTCTTTTATGTAAAGGTCTCCTGAGGTAGGTTTGGAAACACGTCAACCTGTGAGCTACGCTTAACTGACCAGGCAAGGAAAATACTGGTTATGATAGGATGAATCGAACCATAATTCATTTGCCCAAAACAGGGTGTCGGGCGTAATCTGTTTGTACGTTTCGGTGCGTTACTCCACGGGGTAATTGCTAAATAAATTCTGTGCTTTGCAAATGCTATAGCCGCCAAGCAGGAATAATATAAATACGTGCTTCATCTTGTTAAAATCGGTTGCGGTTCGCTACATAAACGGACAATCATGTCTCGAAGTACAGGCAAATGAAGTGAATATTTCGTGAAAATTTACCCCTAATAATCTTTCCGTTCTTATTGCTTACAAACTCTTCACGTGCACACCTATATAACCTTTTTGCTTGTTAGATTGTTGGTTTATTTGTTTGTTTGCTGAGTTGTACTTTTAACACCCTAAAGTATAAAAGACAACTAAGTTATTGTCGCTAACTAATTAATCTAAAAATGCAGTACGAATTTATATTGGTTGAACCCACTTTTCAGCAACACATTGCGCTTATCAGGCTCAATCGCCCTAAGGAATTAAATGCCCTTAACCTGCAGCTGATGCAGGAAATAAAACATGCCTTAAGTGAACTCGACCAGAATGAGGAAGTGAGGGTAATTGTGATAACAGGAAATGAGAAAGCATTTGCTGCCGGTGCCGATATTAAACAAATGGAAAACCGCACTGCGGTTGATATGCTCATGATTGATCAGTTTGAAACCTGGGACCAGATACGCAAAACCAAGAAACCCATCATTGCTGCTGTATCAGGCTTTGCGCTGGGTGGAGGGTGCGAACTGGCCATGACCTGCGATATGATTGTGGCATCGGAAACAGCAAAATTTGGTCAGCCCGAAATAAAAATCGGGATAATGCCAGGTGCCGGTGGCACACAGCGGCTTACACGTGCAGTAGGCAAAGCTCTGGCCATGGAAATGGTACTTACAGGTCGGTTTATCACAGCAGATGAAGCAATGGATGCGGGCTTAATAAATAAAGTAGTGCCTGAAGAAGTATACCTGGATGAAGCTGTTAAAATGGCAAAAGAAATTGCTCAAATGTCGCCCATAGCTGCACGACTTGCCAAAGAATCTGTACTGAAGGCATTTGAAAGCAGCCTGCAGGAAGGACTATATTTTGAACGGAAAAACTTTTACATGTGCTTTGCCAGCGAAGACCAAAAAGAAGGCATGAAGGCATTTGTGGAGAAGCGGAAACCCATTTTCAAAGGCAAATGACACAACCTAAATAATGACGGATCCGCGGCTAATCAACATTAAAGATTACTCCTACGAGTTACCCGAAGACCGAATTGCCAAGTTCCCGCTCGAAAAACGGGATGAGTCTAAATTGCTCGTTTACAAAAATGGCAGCATCACCGATTCGGTATTTACTCAGTTGTATAAGCACCTGCCATCAAACAGCCTGATTGTATTTAACAATACCAAAGTTATACATGCACGCATTTTATTTGAACGGATTACAGGTGCATTAATTGAAGTATTTTGCCTTGAACCCCTTCACCCGCATGATTATGCTGTTGCATTTACCACCACTCATTCCTGCATTTGGAAATGCATGGTGGGCAATGCCAAAAGGTGGAAAGATGATGTGCTGACCAAGACGGTAACTACTCCTGCCGGACAGATTGCCCTCTCTGCCAAACTTATTGACAAAACTGATGATGCGTTTACTGTAGAATTCTCCTGGAATACGAATGAAGTAACATTTGGCGAATTGCTCTTTTACGCTGGCATATTGCCCATTCCACCTTATTTGAATCGAGAAACCACTGATGAAGATGAACAACGGTATCAAACCATTTATGCCAGTTGTTCAGGTTCGGTGGCTGCGCCTACCGCTGGCTTACACTTTACCGAGTACGTATTTGAAACCCTGAAACAACAGCATATAAAAACCAGCGAGGTAACGCTGCATGTGGGCGCAGGCACATTTAAACCGGTAAAATCGGATTCGCTTAAAGACCACACCATGCACGAAGAATTAATGAATGTGAGCAAAGAAAGCATTCAGGATATTATTTCATCGCTGCACACGCAAAGCCCAATAACGGCTGTGGGAACCACAAGCGTAAGAACCCTGGAAAGTATTTACTGGCTAGGCGTACAGCTTTTAAATGGGAAAAAACCTGTTGCTGATTTTTTCATTACACAATGGGAACCATACGATAACAGTAAATCTATTTCAGCCCTACAGTCGTTGGAAGCTGTTTATCAATACATGCTCTCACATCATATGGACCAAATAACCGGATCAACCCAGCTAATCATAGCTCCCGGATATGCCTTTAAACTGGTAGATGCCATCATTACTAATTTTCATCAACCTGAAAATACACTCATGCTTCTGGTTGCAGCATTTACCGGAAGCGACTGGCGTAAAATATACGACTATGCACTGAGTCATGACTACCGCTTCTTAAGCTATGGCGACAGTTCACTGCTTTTTCGCAGTTAACTAACCACACTGTTTTTAAGGGTATAACTTGTGGAAAATTCAAACTTGTATTCATGTATTAAATTTAGGTAAAGCCAACTTACCGAAGTATCTTTACCACCATATATTTATACGTAAATGACAGAAGGAAAAATGGATCAAAAAAGTAATTACTCAGCAGATAACATTCAGGTACTGGAAGGGTTGGAAGCAGTTAGAAAGAGGCCAGCCATGTATATTGGTGATGTGGGAGTAAGAGGATTACACCACTTGGTGTATGAGGTAGTAGATAACTCGATAGATGAAGCGCTTGCAGGGTATTGTAAATCAATTTTAGTAACCATCCACCCCAACAATGCAATATCGGTACTGGATGACGGACGCGGCATTCCGACCGGCATGCATGCTAAAGAAGGCAAATCGGCACTGGAAGTAGTAATGACGGTGCTGCATGCCGGTGGCAAGTTTGATAAAGACACCTATAAAGTTTCAGGTGGATTGCACGGAGTAGGCGTAAGCTGCGTTAACGCACTATCTATATTGATGCGCACTACCGTTTACCGCGAAGGCAAAATATGGCAGCAGGAATACAGCTGCGGAAAACCTCTGTACGATGTTAAAGTAGTAGGCGAAAGCGACAAAAATGGAACGCTGCAGTATTTTGAACCTGACACTAGCATATTTACACACCACGAGTACAAATATGATACTATTGCGGCTCGTATGCGTGAATTGGCCTTCTTAAATCGCGGCATCAGAATTACATTGAAAGATGAACGTCCTGATGAAAGTGGTAACTTAAAAGAAGAAACCTTCCACAGCGAGGGCGGCTTAAAAGAGTTTGTAAACTTTTTGGATGGCACCCGCGAAAAATTAATTCCTGAAGTAATCTACGTAGAAGGAGAAAAAGGTGGTGTACCTGTTGAAGTAGCCATGACGTACAACACCGGTTACACCGAAAATTTGCATTCATACGTTAACAACATCAATACCCATGAAGGTGGCACACACGTTGCCGGTTTCAGAAGAGCACTTACCCGCACATTGAAAAACTATGCGGAGAAAGAAGGCATGTTTAAAAACCTGAAATTTGAAATCTCGGGTGATGACTTCCGCGAAGGACTTACCGGTGTTATTTCCGTTAAAGTTCAAGAACCTCAATTTGAAGGACAAACCAAAACCAAGTTAGGAAACAGTGATGTAACCGGAGCTGTAGACCAATGCGTTGGCGAAATGCTCAATAATTTCCTAGAAGAAAACCCGCGTGAAGCTAAAACGATAGTTCAGAAAGTAATTCTTGCCGCTACTGCCCGCCACGCAGCGAAGAAAGCACGTGAAATGGTGCAGCGTAAAGGGGCCATGAGTGGAAGTGGGCTTCCCGGCAAATTAGCCGACTGCCAGGAAACAGATCCAGCCATGTGCGAAATATACCTGGTTGAGGGCGACTCGGCAGGTGGTACAGCCAAGCAAGGACGTAACCGCGCATTTCAGGCTATCCTGCCCCTTAGAGGAAAAATTTTAAACGTAGAAAAAGCCCTTGAGCATAAAATTTATGACAACTATGTTTACCGCACTTGGCGTAAGTATCGGAACAGCGGAAGACGGCAAGGCCCTGAACATGGATAAGTTACGCTACCATAAAATTATCATCATGACAGATGCCGATGTAGATGGAAGCCACATCCGTACCTTAATCCTCACACTGTTTTTCAGGTATATGAAAGAGCTAATTGAATTTGGTTATATATACATAGCCCAGCCGCCACTTTATTTGGTTAAAAAGGGCAAAGACGAAGAATATTGCTGGAACGATTCACAACGTGAAGAGGCAATTCAACGATTGGCCAAAGGAGGAAACACGGACTCCGTGAATGTGCAGCGGTATAAAGGATTAGGAGAAATGAATGCTGAACAGTTGTGGCAAACAACCATGAACCCAGAAACACGGACACTGAAACAGGTAACACTGGAAAGCGCAGCCGAAGCCGATAGAATATTCAGTATGCTAATGGGCGATGACGTTCCACCACGCAGAGAATTTATTGAAGCCAATGCACGCTACGCCAATATTGATGTCTAAAATTTTATAG